>Ga0308164_10000091_pt1 | contig 261668 bp, 238 predicted proteins | sample PhyTR2_FD_201031 | JGI IMG/M metagenome (GOLD analysis project Ga0308164, IMG submission 201031) | Phyllosphere microbial communities from UC Gill Tract Community Farm, Albany, California, United States - DLSLT.R2 | ecosystem: Host-associated > Plants > Phyllosphere > Unclassified | place...
GCGGCGCCTGGTCGTAGCTGGTAAAGCGGAAGCCCGAGTGCAGCTGCGCCGCGCCGTACGGCCATGCCAGCATGAAGATGTTGGCCAGGTCGTAGCGCTTGGTGCCTTGCGTATCGTTGACGCTGCCAGAGACGTAATTGCTGGCGACCAGCGAACTGCCGTTGCGCTCGGTATCCCAGTTATTCACGAACACGGTGGCCTTGTCGCTGGGGATGAAACCCCAGGTACCGCCCCAGTTGCCGGGCGTGCCCATGATGGTGCGGATCTGCGACAGATTGGCGCCGTTCTCGTTGCGGAACACGGCCTTCAACGCATACGGATACTGGAACTCGTTCAGGGTGCCGGCCGCGAAATAGGTCGAGCGCACCACGTTGCTGTCGGGGATCACTTCCTGCGTCACCCACAGCGGTTCGCCCGACGTCGCGGTGGACGTCACGCCGCTCATGATGGCCTGGATGTCGGATGGCTGCATGTGTTTGGCCGCATCGAAGCGCAAGCCGTCCACGCCCAGCGCTACCAGCTTGTTCAGATAGGTTTTTACCTGGCCCTGCACGTAACCGCCTTCGGTTTTCAGGTCGGGCAGTCCGCTCAGGCGGCACACCATCACGTTGTTGCGGTTACCGGGCGAACCGTAGTCGCCGCCGGCGATGTCGCACGCCGGATGGAAATCGCTGGCACTGAAGAACGGGTACGTGAGCGCCGCCGAATTCCACGCCGAGCCGTCGGTGGCCGTCCCGGCGCCGGCCGCCACGTGGTTGACCACCACGTCCACGTATATGCGCACCTTGGCTGCGTGACAGGTGTTGACCATGGCCTTGAACTCGGCCTCGGTGCCCATATTGCTTTGCAGCGAATTGAAATTCACCGGCTGGTACACGTCCCACCATGTATTGAGGCTGGCGGCAGCCGTGGGCGGCGACACCTGTACCGCGCCAAAGCCCTGCGGCCCGAGCCAGCTAGTGCACTCTTTGGCGATGTCGTTCCACTTCCAGCGGAACATTTGCACCGAGGTGTCGGCGGGGTTCAGGGCGGCGTGGGCGGGCGCCATGGCGGCAGCGCCGGTCAGGCCGGCGGCGCACAGCAGGCGGGTGAAGTCATGCAGTCTCGAAGCGGTCATCTTGGTGTCCTTATCGTTATGGTGAGGGAATGTCTCCCGCATGAAATGTAGCAGAACTACAAAGTATTTAAAGGTGGAAAAATAAATATTTCTCCTTATTGCCACATCTCACAGTAACTCGACTACATATATATTTGTAGTGAGATATGCAAGCCGGTATCGCTGCTCGCGAAAAAATGATTAGACGAAGCCTCGGGTGCGGCACAGCATGGATGCACTGCCGCGACGACGGCAGCCATAAAAAACGGAGACCACATGATCACCCTGAACCACACCAAACGATGGGCGCTGGCCGCCTGCCTGGCGTTCGCCACGGCCGGCGCCGCTGCCGCCACCTGGCCCCTGACCGGCGACATCGTTACCCACGATCCGCACCTGTACAAGGCCACCAACACCTGGTGGATCGTGGAGACCAGCGACAACGGCATCGGCGTCAAATATTCGGCCAATGGCCGTGCGTGGATCCAGGGCACGGCAATCTTCGGCAACGGCTTGTCGTGGTGGGGCCAGTACAACGGCAATACCAAAACCGCGTGGGCGCCCGACATCCACGAGTGGAACGGCAAGGCCATCCTGTATTACGCGGTATCGAGCTTCGGCAAGCAGAAATCGGCCATCGGCCTGGCGACCGCGTCCAGCATTGCGCAGGGCAACTGGGTGGACCAGGGGGCGGTGATCACGTCTGCCGCCGGCGACAATTTCAACGCCATCGATCCGAACTTTTTTGTGGACAAGGCCGGCCAGCCGTGGCTCAGCTACGGCTCGTTCTGGACCGGCATTTATGTCACGCGAGTGGACGCCAACACGCTCAAGCCGTTCGGCAGCAAGTACCCGCTGGCGGCGGACAGCACCGGCATTGAAAACCCGTTCATCATGACCAACGGTTCGTATTACTACCTGTTTGTGTCGAAGGGTAAATGCTGCGACGGCGCCAACAGCACCTACCGCATCGCGTACGGCCGTTCGACCAGCGTTACCGGCCCCTATCTCGACAAGAATGGCGTGGACATGCGCAACGGCGGCGGCACCGTGCTCGATGCCGGCGGCGGCAGGTTCATCGCGCCGGGCGCGGAATCGGTGAGCAATGGCGCTCTGGCACGCCACATGCTCGACAGCCAGAACAACTACACGCCGGTGCTGTTCATCAACGACCTGACGTTCACCAACGGCTGGCCCGCGTACTGATGCAAGGCGCGCCCCTGGCCCTGGTACTGGCGTTAAGCCTGTCCACAGTGGCGCTGATGACTGCCGCCATGACGGGCGGTAGCGAGCCGGCGCCATCGGTATCCAGCGCGCTGCCGGCGCCGGCGCTTGCTGCCATCCACACCGGCGCAACGCAACCGGGGCCGCCGCACGCTGTCACCGGCGGAACGGTGCTCCGGCCAGCAGGCGTGCCGGGGCTGGCGCTCGCTGACGACGGCCGCCTGATCGCCGACCATGCGCTGCGCTCAGTCATGGACGCCTACCTGTCGCAGCGCGACGATGCCCGGCGCATGCAGTGGCTCGACCACTATCTGTCCGCCGCGCTACCGGCGGCCGCAGCGCAGGAGGCGCGCCGGTTGGCAGCGCAGTACGATACCTACCTGAGCCGGCATGCCGCCCTGCTGCGCGCCCAACAATTCGATGACGATCCCGACTTGTACCGGCTGGACAGCTGGATACGGCAACGGCGCCAGTTGCGCGAGCAGTTGCTGGGGGCGGCAGTGACGGAGCAATGGTTCGGGACCGAAGACGCCTACGTCCAGCAGGCGCTGGACGAACGCCGCCTGGCGGCGGGCGACAGCGGCGCGGCACCGCCCGCCAGCGAGGACGAGCGCCGGCATGCGGCACATATGCGGCAAGCCATCGCCGCAGCAACCGGCCGCGACACGGATGGCGACGCGCGCTGAGCGGGCATAAAAAAAGGACCGCACAAGCGGTCCCTGTCCCATTTACCGACGCCGCAAGGCGTCAGTTGGCGAGGATGAGCGAGGCAATCACGCCGGTAGCGATACCCACCAGCACGTAATCGGCGCCGGTTTGCACCCAGTGATAACCGCGCGGTGGCGCGCTCAGACGGTGGCTGCGCCAGTTGTCCACCACGTATTGCTTGCTGCGGTATTCCGGCGGCAGGCGGTGGCCCTTGTGCAGGTCGTGGCGCGGACCGGCGCCGCGGTTGGGGCCGCGATCATCGTGACGGTAATCGACGCGGTCGTTGCGGCGATCAGGGCCTGCATTGTGACGGTCGTTGTGACGGTCGTCGTGGCGATCGTTCTTGTTATCGTGCTTGTCGCCGTTGCGATTGTCGCGGCGTTCCGAGCGGCCATTGTCACGGCCGTCAGGGCCACGATTTTGGGCCGCAGCGACGCCAGTCGTGCCCACCAGTGCTGCCAGGACTGCGCCGAGGATGATTTTCTTGTTCATGTTCGCTCCTTGAGTTGCCCCGGAGGGTTGCTCCAGGATGACTCAAATATACTCCCGGAAAATAATTCGCTCCGTTCGTTGGCGTACATACGCGCAGCGCGCTGATCGGTCAGGTCGGTGTATCGACCTCGTCCCACTCGCGGTCCTCGAAGCGCACCAGCCAGTTCAGTGCATGGTGGCGCTCCTGCAGCACGCCATCAATCAGGCCCGCCGGTACGGCAGTTTTCTTCAGCAGCGCCTGGCGCGTGGCCCAGTGCAGGCGGTAGGTCAGGTCCAGCGCGTCGAGCACGTCGCCCGCTGCGCGCGCCACCGGCTGCTTGCGCAAACCCTCGGTGCCGCGCTCGATCACGGTGCTGGACAGCGCCGCCACGTCGCAGATCGCATCGGGGAATAACAGCGCGTCCTGCAAACCGAGCGCCCATTGCAGCACCAGGATGGCTTCGTAACGCCACAGGTACTGGGTAATTTCCTGCTCGGTGGGCGCGTCCTTGACCAGGAAGTCGCGTTCCAGTTCGGTCAAACCCTTAAAGGCGGGCGGGAAGCGTTTTCTCAGGTCGTCGACGGCAATCGGGCGTTCGCCGGTGAGCGACTCGGCGCGGATCGCCACCACGAACAGCGCCAGCATCCGCTGCAAGATCTGTTCAGGTGTACGCAGGCGCAGCTCGGGTTCCGATACCACCGGCGGCAGATCGGCCGGCACCGCGATCTGCCGCGCTGCCAGCACCTGGTCGTTGTGCGCCTTGCGGTCCCACGCCGGCGCCGGATAGGGCAGCGCTGCGGCGGGATCGCCGTCCACGGCCGGTGCGCCTTCGGCAGGATTGGGCGCCAGCAGCACGCGGCCGTGCGGATCGAGCACGCTGCCGCTTTCGGTGAACAAAATGGCGTTGGCCGCTTGCGCCCATGCCTGCAACGCCTCCAGCTGCGCTGGCGCCACCGACACGCACACATGCTGCTGCACGCGCTGGAGGTGGCGGATCACGTGGTAGCGGGTGCGCGTCATCGCGCCCTGGCCGCCATCGGCCACGTGGTGCATGAAGCCGTTGAGGTGCGGCGCCAGCGCCTTGTCGGCCAGGCTGCGGCTGCCGTTCAGCACATGGGCAAAATCGAGCGCCGGCAGATCGGCCACGGTGCAGTAGGCATTGAGCAGGATATTAGAGGGATGGTCGGTCGTATCTGGCGGCGCCTGGTGCGCGGAAGGAGTCAGCAGTTGCTTGAGTCGATTGAACATGAATAAATATCGGTGACGGAAAAGCGGTTGGCCGGCGCCTCAGCGCATATCGAGTGCGCGGCGGCGGCGCGGCGGTGGAAAGGCGCGGTCCAGCGCGGCCAGGTCTTCCTGCGACAGGCGCAGGTCGGCGGCGGCGCGGTTGGCGCGCAAGTGTACAGGATCGACGGCCTTGGGGATAGCGAGCACGCCATCCTGGTGCAGCACCCAGGCCAGGGCGATCTGCGCGGGCGTGACGCCATGGCCGTCCGCCACGGCACGCAAGGCAGGATGACCAAGCAATGCAGCCTGATCGCGGCCGCTGCTCTCGAGCGGCGAATACGCCATCACCGGCATGCGCTGCGCACGGCACCACGGCAGCAGGTCGAACTCGATACCGCGCTTGAGCAGGTTGTACAGCACCTGGTCGGTGGCCACGTCGCCGTATTGCACGGCTTCTTCCATGCTTTCCAGATCGAGATTGCTGACGCCATACGCACGAATCTTGCCCGCTTTTTTCAGCGCCTCGAAACCATCGAAGGTCTCGGCCAGCGCGTGATGGCCCTGCCAGTGCAGCAGGTACAGGTCGAGGCACTCGGTGCCGAGCCGACGCAGGCTGCGCTCGCACGCCTGCTGCACGCCATCGAAGCTGGCGTTGTGCGGATACACCTTGCTGACCAAAAACGCCTCGGAGCGACGCCCGGCAATGGCCGCCCCCACGACTTCCTCGGCCCCGCCTTCGCCATACATTTCAGCGGTATCGATCAAGGTCAAGCCCAGGTCGAGCCCCATCTGCAAAGCCCGCACCTCGTCAGCCTTGCGCGTGCGATCCTCGCCCATATTCCAGGTCCCCTGCCCCAGCACCGGCACGCTGACGCCCGATGGAAAAGCCACTGTCTTCATACCCGCCCCGCTATCGTCGTTCAAGGATCGGCTAGTGTACTAAAACGTCGGGGTCAGTGCCGACATTCGGACAAATTTGAACTTCTTTGAGATAACGCAGTCTTCGTTAACTGCCTGTGTATAGCGTGACGGGATGACACGTCCATTAAGAATTCAATACGCTGGCGCCCTCTACCATGTCACATCGCGCGGCGATCGGCAGGCGGCAATCTATCGCGACGATGTGGATCGCAGAGTTTGGCTGAGCGTGCTCGATCTGGTATGCAAGCGCTACAATTTCGTCGTGCTCGGCTTTTGCCAAATGACCAATCATTACCATCTGTTGGTGGAGACCATCGAAGGCAATCTGGCACAAGGCATGCGGGTGCTTAACGGCACCTACTCGCAATATTTCAACCGACGTCATGACGTAGCAGGCCATCTGTTCCAGGGGCGGTACAAGGCCATCCTCGTTCAACGGGAGTCTTATTTGCTGGAGCTGGCGCGCTACGTGATATTGAATCCGTTGCGGGCAGGAATGGTGACGACACCCGACGCATGGCGATGGAGCAGCCATGGCTACCTTACGGGCACGCTGTCCGCACCTCCGTGGTTCGATGGCGAGGCTATTCTTCGCCAGTTCGCACCCGATCAGGCCACGGCGGTTGCACGCTATTGCAGATTCGTACTGGCCGGGGTCGGCCTGGACAGTCCGCTCAAACACACCAGGCACCAGCTGGCACTCGGCAATGACACGTTCGTGAGCAGTGCTATCAGCCAGGCACCGGAGCCCGAATACCTGGCTGTATCGAAAACTCAGCGGCGCGCGGCCCAGCTGACATTGACGCAATACCAGGCAGCCTACCCGCGCCGCGAGCAGGCCATGGCGCAAGCTTACCGTTCCACTGCCTACACGATGCAGCAAATCGCGACATTTTTCGGCGTATCGACCAAGACCGTCAGCCGAGCAGTCAAAAGTCTTGAGAGTGCTGAGCCTGTGTCCGAATGTCGGCACTGACCCCGAAGTGACGGGCCATGGCGGTGACGTCGCGGCCCACGCCGCGGTAGCCGATGAAGCGGCTGGCGTTGTCGAACATCGGTTCGCCGCTCACTTGCAGGTACGCGATGGCGCCGTCGGCGCCGGTGCGGCGGTAGATGAAGTCGAGGAAGGGCTTGCGCTCGGCAATGTTTGCTTCCAGTTCGGCGCGCTCGGCCACGTTCCAGCCGCCCGTGTCGCTGCCGCTGATGCCCACCATGTCCGCCACCGGGCCATGGCAATTGACCATCACGCCGTCGGCATCCTGTTCCCAGTACCAGTCGGTGGACAGTTCGGCAAAGCGCTGGAAGCGCGCTTCGCTTTCGCGCAATTGCGCCGTGCGCTCAAGTACCGTAAATTCCAGCTGCTGGTTATAGCGCCGCAGCTTGCGGTGCAGCAGCCGCACTTCGAGCATGTTGCGGATCCGGGTTTCCACTTCCAGCAGGTCGAACGGCTTGCCGATGAAGTCGCGGGCGCCTGCCTGCAGCGCGCGCAGCTTGTGGTTCGGCTGGGCCGTGACCACCAGCACCGGCACATAGCCGTCGGGCTCGATATCGTGCAGCGCTGCCAGCACGGCAAAGCCGTCCATGCCCGGCATTTGCAGGTCGAGCAGGATCAGGTCGTAATGGTGCTCGCGGTGCAGGTCGCTCACGGCAAACGGATCCATGGTGCTGTGCACATTGGTGTAGCCGGCGTTGGCCAGCATCTGTTCGAGCAGCATGACGTTCGCCTCCTGGTCGTCCACGATCAGGATTTGCGCGGCGCGCATGTCGGATGGTTCTATCATGAAGCGGTTTCCTCGGTATGGGAGTGCGGGCAGCCATGGGTGGCCGCGTAGTCCAGCGCCTGGTCGAGCGCGCCCATGAACTGCGACACGTTGATCGGCTTGGTGAGGTACTGGAAGAAGCCCGCTTCCACGCCTTTTTCCACGTCGCGCGCCATCGCGTTGGCCGACAGGGCCAGCACGGGAATATGGGCGGTGGCGGCATCGTCCTGCAAGATCTTCAGGCAGCCAAAGCCGCTGATGCCGGGCAGGTTGATGTCCATCAGGATGACGTCGGGCTGGTACGTGCGCGCCAGTTCGATGCCGGTATAGCCGTCGATGGCGGTCAGGAGTTTCAGGTCGCTGCGGCGCAGCACCAGCTGTTCCACCAGGCTCAGGTTGGCCGGGTTGTCTTCGATGTAGAGCAGCGTTTTCAGGGGTCCACCGGCGCTGTCGACCACCAGCGCTGACGGCGCGCACGACGCCATTTCCAGCACCGGGGCGCTGGTAGCCGCCAGCTCGATCCAGAACGTGGTACCCACGCCCACCTCGCTGGTCACGCCGATGGCGCCGCCCATCAGTTCCGTCAACTGCTTGGTCACCACCAGGCCGATGCCGGTGCCCTCTTCCGCGCCGTCTTCCTGGCCCAACCGGTTGAACGGCTGGAACAGCTGTTCCACCTGCTGCGCATTCAGGCCGGCGCCCGTGTCGGTCACGCTCATGCGCACCCGGCCGCCCGCCACGTTGGCGCATTCGACGATGACCATGCCGCCCCGGCGGTTGTACTTGATCGCGTTCGACAGCAGGTTGATCAGCACCTGCTTGACGCGGGTGCGGTCCGCATGCACGAAGAATGGCTCGCTCATGGCGGAAAACAGCAGCCGGATGCCGCGCTTTTCGGCCTGCGGGGCAATCAGCGCCTGGCAGTCCTTCAGTACATCGGCCAGGCCCATCGACTCCTGCGACATGGTCACCTTGCCCGATTCGATCATGGCCAGGTCCAGGATCTCGTTAATCAGCTGCAGCAGGTACCAGCCGCCCTTGAGGATCTGGTCGAGCGAGCGCTGTTGCGACACCGACGGCGGCGGCTTTTCCGACGCCAGCAGCTGGGCAAAACCCAGCACCGCGTTCAGCGGCGTGCGCAGCTCGTGGCTCATGGCCGATAAAAATTCCGACTTGGCGCGGTTGGCGGTTTCCGCCAGCGCGCGCGCCGCTTCCAGTTCCACGTTGGTGTCCTGCAGCGCCAGTTGCTGCTCGCGCAGGCGCTGGTCGAGCAGCGCCTGTTCGCGCTCGGCCAGCTTGCGGGCCGTGTTGTCGGTCCCCAGCAGCAGGTAGCCGATTGCCTTTTGCTCGCCGTCGCGCAGCGCGCTGACCGACACGCTGGCCGGCAGCCGGCTGCCGTCCTTGCGGATGAAGGTCATGTCGTAAATGTCCTCGATACCGCGCGATGCCTTGAACGCAAACGCTTCGAAACCGGGCTGGATGTCCACGCCCGCTTCCTGGCTCAGCGCCGCGGCGCGGGCAATGACTTCCTGCGGATCGGATATGTCCGCCGGCGTGTTCCGGTTCACCACCTCGGCCGCGCTGTAACCCAGCATGCGCTCGGCGCCCACGTTGAAAATCTGGATCACGCCCTGGGCGTCGGTGGCAATGCTGGAAAAATTGGCGCTGTTGTGTATCGCCAGTTGCAGCGCTTCTGCCTTGAGCAGCAGCGCTGCCGGCGGATGGTTGGTACTCATTTTGCCCCCTGGCGCTGGCGCACGTCCGACATCAGGCGCGCAAATTCTTTTTTTACGACCTCATAGCACTCGCACACATCGCCTTCCAGGCCGGCGCGGTCCAGCACCGAGATATGACCGCGGCGGTTGCTGATGAAGCCACGCGATTGCAGGCGGCCGGCAGCCACGGTTACCCCTTCGCGCCGCACCCCGAGCATGCTGGCGATCAGTTCCTGGGTCATGGTCAGTTCGGTGGTGGGCAGGCGGTCGAGCGTGAGCAGCAGCCAGCGGCACAGTTGCTGGTCTACCGTGTGGTGGCGGTTGCATATGGCCGTTTGCGCCATCTGCGTGAGCAGCGCTTGCGTATAGCGCAGCAGCAGCCGCATCACCGGGCCGGCGCGGTTGAATTCATCGAGCAGCACCTGCGCCTTCAGGCGATAGCCATGGCCGGCCGTTTGCACCACGGCGCGGCTGGGCGTGGTATTGCCGCCCATGAACAGCGAAATGCCCAGCATGCCCTCGTTGCCCACGCCCGCGATCTCGGACGAACTGCCGTTTTCCAGCACATAGTGCAGCGAAACGATGGACGAGGTGGGGAAATACACGTGGTTGACGGCGGCGCCGGACTCGTACAGCACGTCGCCCAGGCGCATCATGATCGGATCGAGGTGCGGCGCCAGCCGGTCGAAGTCGGCATCGAGCAGCGCAGCGAGCAAATGGTTTTGATTGGGGTCGTTCAGACGCATGGACACGTTCGTGGGTTCCAGTCGTCAACTAGGCGGGCTACTCGGACGGTAAACGATGACCGTCGCGCAGATTACCACACAACACCGTCCGCCGTGGTCCCGCCGCGCTTTACCTGGTGCGGGTGCGTTGCCCGAGTGCGCGGTTGGCCAGGCGCAGCTGCGCTTCGGCCAGCGCTTCGTTGCGCTCGAAGCCCATCGAACCATCGCGCAGACCGATCGCCATGGCCATCACGGCTTCGGGATAATCGAGATCGGCGGCCTTTTCGATCAAACGGCGCGCGGCGTCGTCGTCGCGGTCCACGCCATCGCCGGCCAGGTACAGATTGGCCAGCGCGAACATCGCGGCCGGCACCTGGTGCTCGGAAGCCTGCTGCAGCCAGCGCGCCGCCGTCTCCGAGTCGCGCGTGACGGCCAGGCCATTACGGTACATCAGGCCCAGGTAGTAGGCGGCAGTGGCGTCGCCGCCCATAGCCGCGCGCTGGAACAGTGCGAAAGCCCGGGGCGGATCGGCGCGCACGCCCTTGCCGCCCTGCAGATACAGGCGCGCCTGCTCGACTACCGTGCCTGCCCCCATGGCCGGCGCCATGCTCACGCCAACCAGCAGCGCTGCCGCGACCAGGCGCCTCATTGGGACAGGTCCACCGCGTACAGCGCAAAACCCTTGCCGCCGCCGTCGTCCGGCTTCACCTCGCTCACCGCAGACAGGCCGGCCTCGCGCGCCAGCGCAAGCATGCCGGGCGCCGCGTGGAACACCACCCGGCCCTTCACCGCCACCGGCACGAAGCGCCAGCTCCGCGCGGCGCCGTTGGCGGCGCGCGACAGTTGCCCGGTTTTACGGATGTATGCAATCAGCACGTCGCGGCTGCTGTCCGGCGCCGCCACCACGGTGCGGCTGCCATCGAGGCCGGGGAAGTTGCCGCCGCCGCTGGCGCGGTAGTTGTTGGTAGCGATCAAAAACTCCTGGCCGGGCGCAATCGGTGCGCCCTTGTATTGCAGGGCGACGATGCGCTGCCCCACCGGGCGGGTCACGTCGATCCGGTAGCTGATGTCCGCGCTGGTGGGCATGTCGAAGTTATAGCCGGCAAAGCTGGTGTTGACCAGTTCCTGGTCCTTTGTTATGGCCGGATCGATGCGGTGAAAGCGCTCGGCCGATTTTTCCAGCCATGCTGTCAGGCCCGCGCCATCGAGTTTGACCGCGTGCAGTTCGTTCGGATACAGGTACAAATCGGCAGCGTTGTTCAGGGCCAGGGCGCCCGGTTTGACGTCGGTGTAATCGCCCACGCCGGCCGCGCCGGTCTTGAACGGCGACGCCATCGACAGCACCGGCAGCGCCGCGTACTGCGGCAGATTGTCCTTGACGAAGCGCTGCACGTAATCGGTCTGCGCCTGATTTACCAGTTGCACCGCGCTGGGGTCGCCCACGTCGGCAAAATAGGTGGACATGCGGAAGTCGCTCGTACCCACCGGCGTTTGCACGTAACGGATGGTGGCGTCGTGCTCGGACGCCACCAACTGGCCCACGGCCGGATCGGCCGCGACGTAGCTGCCGTCGGGCAGCCGGGTGCTGCGCGCCTCCACCGTGGTGCGGGTTTTATCGACAGTCCAGCGCCGGCCGTCGTAGTGCACGTGCAGCGCGATCACGCCCAGGTGCTTGCCCCACAGGCTGGCCATCACGGCCGGTACGCCGTGCACCGTACCCCGGGCCTTGTCCACGGCAGGCAGGTTGAATTCCGGGACCGTGCTGGCAGCGAGCGGGAACGGCTGGTGCGAGTGGCCGATCAGCATGGCGTCCACGCCCGGCTCCTGGGCCAGGTAGAGATTGGCGTTTTCCATGCCGGGCGTGTACGGTGCGCCGTCGATGCCGCCGTGGGACAGCGCCACCACCAGGTCCGCGCCTTCCGCGCGCATCTGCGGGATGTATTTCAGCGCCGTCTCGCGCACGCCTTCGGCGTACACCTTGCCGTCGAGCCAGCGCTTGTCCCATGCCAGGATGCCGGGCGGCGCGAAGCCGATGATGCCCACCTTGATGGTGGCAGTCACCGGCCGGCCATCCGGGCCGGTGGCGGCGATCGTGCGGGTGAGGATGCGGTACGGCGCGAACAGCGGCTGGCCGGACTTGACGCTGTAGACATTGGCCAGCACGATCGGGAACTTCGGCCCCGCGCAACGCGGCGCGTCCCTGGGCACGCCGTCGACATCGAAGGCGCTGCCGGTCACCTGGCTCAGGTACGGCAACCCGTAGTTGAATTCATGGTTGCCGATGCCGGCGCCGTCCACGCCCAGCAAGTCCATCGCCCGGTATACGGCCGGCAGTTGCGGACAGCCGTCGGCCGCGCGCGGCGCCACCCTGGCCTGGAAGTCGGCCAGCGCCGTGCCTTGCAGGGCGTCGCCGTTATCGAGCAGCAGATTGTTCGGGTACTGGGCGCGCGCCTGGGCGATCAGCGTGGCGGTGCGTTCGAAGCCAATCGACGGTTCTGCCTTGAGCTTGTAATAGTCATAACTGAGGATGTTGGCGTGCAGGTCGGTGGTTTCCAGCAGCGCCAGGGTGGCCTGCGCGCCGACGGGCGCACCGGTGGTCGAATCGGCCTGCTGCAAGGCGCCGCAGGCGGTCAGGAACACGGGAAGGACGAACAACGCTGCGCGCATGGAGCCTCTGTCTGTAAAGCCGGAAAACCGTCGATTCTAACCCATCGTTAGCATAAATAGCAGCATTTCACGGGCGCCAGGCGCGGCGTCTGCCCGGCCGTGCCCCGGCTCGGGTATAATCCCCGGTTTGATTTCGCCCTGAGAAAAGAAGAAAACATGGAAGCCGAACGCATCAACTCCCTCGCCGCCCTGCTCACCGACCTGACGTCGCGTGAAGCCGAACTTCGGAGGTATCTTTGACTTCGATAAAAAGTCAGAGAAGCTCGAGCAGGTAAACGAAGAAATGGAAGACCCGACGATCTGGAACGACCCTAAAAAGGCGCAGGATCTCGGCAAAGAAAAAAAATCGCTGGAAGCCATCGTGTTCGCGCTGACCAAGGCCGACACCGACCTGAAAGACATGGCCGACCTGTTCGCCATGGCCAAGGAAGAAGGCGACGACGACACGTTAGAGGCGCTGATCGTCGATGCTGAAGCCGTACGCGTGGTCATCGAGGGCATGGAATTCCGCCGGATGTTCAACAATCCGATGGACCCGAACAACTGCTTCATCGACATCCAGGCCGGCGCCGGCGGTACCGAAGCCCAGGACTGGGCCTCGATGCTGCTGCGCCAGTACGTGCGCTATTGCGACCGCAAGGGCTTCAAGGTCGAAGTGATGGAGCAATCGGACGGCGAGGTGGCCGGCATCAAGACCGCCACCATCAAGGTCGAAGGCGAATACGCGTACGGCTTCCTGCGCACCGAAACCGGCGTGCACCGCCTGGTGCGCAAGTCGCCGTTCGACTCGGCCAACGGTCGCCACACGTCGTTTACGTCGCTGTTCGTGTACCCGGAAGTCGATGACTCGATCGATATCGAGATCAATCCGGCCGACCTGCGCATCGATACCTATCGCGCGTCGGGCGCCGGTGGTCAGCACATTAACAAGACCGATTCGGCGGTACGCCTTACCCACGCGCCTTCCGGCATCGTGGTGCAGTGCCAGAACGACCGTTCGCAGCACCGCAACAAGGCCGAGGCGATGGAAATGCTGAAGGCCAAGCTGTACGAAATGGAACTGCGCAAGCGCATGAGCGAGCAGCAGAAGCTGGAAGACTCCAAGACCGACGTGGGCTGGGGCCATCAAATCCGTTCGTATGTGCTCGACCAGTCGCGCATCAAGGATTTGCGCACCAACTTCGAAACCGGTAACACCAAGGCAGTGCTGGACGGTGAAATCGACGACTTCATCTCGGCCTCTTTGAAACAAGGCGTTTAATTAAAGGTAGATTCGATGACTACATCGCAGCGCGCGTTCATCTTCGACATGGACGGCACCATCGTGGACAACATGGCCTACCACACCCAATCGTGGCTGGCGTTCTTCGGCAAGCGTGGCCACACGCTCGATGCCGATGCGTTTTTCCGCGACACGGCCGGCCGCCAGGGCCATGAAATCATGCGCAGCTACCTGGGCGACCACCTCACTGCCGAAGAAAGCGCCGCGCTCGATATGGAAAAAGAGTCGCTGTACCGCGAACTGTATGCGCCGCACCTCGCTGCCACCGGCGGCTTCGAAGCGTTCATCGCCCGTGGCAAGGCCGCTGGCGTGAAGCTGGCCGTGGCCACCGCCGCGCCGCCGGCAAATATCGACTTCACGCTCGATGGCCTGGACCTGCGCAAGGAATTCGACGCCATCGCCGGCGCCGCCGATGTGGCGCGCGGCAAACCGAACCCGGACGTCTTCCTGCTGGCGGCCGAACGGGCCGGCGCCCTGCCCGCCAACAGCATCGTGTTCGAAGACGCGCCGCTGGGCGTGGAAGCAGCGCGCCGCGCCGGCATGCGCGCGGTGGTGCTCACCACCACGCTGCCCGCCGAAGCGTTTGCCGAATTCGACAACGTGATCGCCATCGCGCGCGACTTCAGCGAGCTCGATGTAGACGCGCTGTTCGCCACCGAGCCTTACGTGGCAGCCTAATTCATCAACACCATCTTCACCCCACCAAAGAAACAGACCATGACTACGGATCTTCAAGACCAAGCAGCAGCAGCGCCCGACGAAAACAAGATCATCGCCGAGCGCCGCGCCAAGCTGGCCGCCCTGCGCCAACAGGGCGTCGCCTTCCCCAACGACTTCAAACCACAGCACAAGGCGGCCGACCTGCACGCCGAATTCGGTTCGAAGACGCGCGAGGAACTCGAAGCCAATCCTGTCACCGTGGTGCTGGCCGGCCGCATGATGCTCAAGCGCGAAGCCGGCAAAAAAGCCGCTTTCGCCACCTTGCAGGATTCGTCCGGTAAAAACGCCGATGGCCGCATCCAGATCTACGCCACGCTGGACCTCACCGGCGAAGCCGCCATGGCCGCGCTGCACCACTACGACCTGGGCGACATCCTGGGCGTGACCGGCACCCTGTTCAAAACCAAGACCGACGAACTGACCATCAAGGTCACGGAACTGCGCCTGATCACCAAGTCGCTGCGCCCGCTGCCCGACAAATTCCACGGCCTGGCCGACCAGGAAACCAAGTACCGCCAGCGTTACGTGGACCTGATCATGAACGAAGAGACGCGCCGCACGTTCAAAGCGCGTACCGCCGCCATCTCGTCGATGCGCCGTTTCATGGAAAAGAACGAATTCATGGAAGTGGAAACGCCGATGCTGCACACCATTCCAGGTGGCGCGTCCGCCAAACCCTTCACCACGCACCACAATGCGCTGGATATGCAGATGTTCCTGCGTATCGCGCCCGAGCTGTACCTGAAGCGCCTGGTGGTCGGTGGTTTTGATCGCGTGTTCGAAATCAACCGCAACTTCCGCAACGAAGGCGTGTCGATCCGTCACAACCCGGAATTCACGATGATGGAGTTCTATGCGGCCTACACCGATTATCAATGGCTGATGGACTTCACCGAAGCGATCATCCGCCAGGCAGCCATCGACGCCCACGGCACCGCCACGCTCACCTACGGCGGCCGTGAACTCGACCTGGCCAAGCCGTTCCATCGGCTGACCATTGTCGAAGCGATCAACAAGTACGCGCCGGGCTACACCGCCGAGCAGTTGAACGACGCAGAGTTCATCAAGACCGAGCTGCTGAAATTCGGCGTCAAACCGTTTGCCACGGCCGGCCTGGGCGCGTTGCAACTGGCGCTGTTCGAAGAAACCGCCGAAGCGCAGCTGTGGGAGCCGACGTACATCATCGACTATCCCGTAGAAGTGTCGCCGCTGGCGCGCGCCTCGGATACCCGCGAAGGCATCACTGAGCGTTTCGAGCTGTTCATGGTGGGTCGCGAGATCGCCAACGGCTTCTCGGAGCTGAACGACGCCGAAGACCAGTCGGCACGCTTCCTGGCGCAGGTAGCTGCCAAGGATGCGGGCGACGAAGAGGCGATGTTCTACGACGCCGACTACATCCGCGCGCTGGAATACGGCATGCCGCCGGCCGGCGGCTGCGGCATCGGCATCGATCGCCTGATGATGATCATCACCGACTCGCCCAACATCCGCGACGTGCTGCTGTTCCCGCACCTGCGCCGCGAAGAGTAACCTGCAGTTTCGCAGTGCTCAAAACCGCTCTTCGAGAGCGGTTTTTTTATGCCTGCATTTTTGCGACGTTGCGTGCGGTGAGGCTGCTTTGGCATTGCAAGCCCCCTTTCCGATCCGGTCGTCCTGCCTAGAATGAAACGATTACGGTTCATAGAGCAGGAGCGCCCATGCATATCACGCTGCAAGATCAAACCGCCATCGTCACCGGCGCCAACTCCGGCCTCGGTCGCGGCATTGCGCTGGCTTTCGCCAGGGCCGGCGCCAACGTGGTGGTCAACTACCATTCGCACCAGGACCAGGCCGACGAAGTGGTGGCCTCCATCACCGCCGCCGGCGGCAACGCCATTACGGTGCAGGCCGACGTCGGTGAGGAAGCCGAGGTGCAGGCGCTGTTTGCCGCCGCCATCGCGCGGTTCGGCGCAATCGACATCGTGGTGGCCAACTCGGGCCGCCAGGACGATGCGCCCAGCGCCGACATGACGCTGACGCAATGGGAAGGCGTGTTGAAAACCAACCTGACCGGCCAGTTCCTGTGCATGCGTGAAGCGGTACGTACTTTCCGCCGCCAGGGCCGGCGCCAGGCCTCGCGCGCGCTGGGCAAGATCATCTGCATGAGTTCCGTCCACCAGCGCATTCCGTGGGCCGGCCATGTCAACTACGCGGCATCGAAAGGCGGCGTGCACCTGCTGATGGAGACCATGGCGCAGGAAATGGCGCCCGAGCGCATCCGCATCAACGCCATCGCGCCCGGCGCCATCAAGACCCCGATCAATGCGGAAGTGACCGCCGAAGGCGGCACCGACGACCTGCTCAAGCTGATCCCCTACGGGCGCGTGGGCCAGCCGGACGACGTGGCCAACGCCGCGCTGTTCCTGGCGTCGGACCTGGCCGACTATATCGTCGGCAGTACGCTGTTCGTGGACGGCGGCATGGCGCTGTACCCGGGCTTCGAGGACAACGGCTGATGGCCGCCGCCAAGCGCCGCAAGGAACGCGACATTGCCGACCACGGCGTGATCGGCAACCTGGCCACCGTGGCGCTGGTGGCCTGCGATGGCGCCATCGACTACCTGTGCTGGCCCAACCTCGACAGCCCCAGCGTCTTTGCCGGCATCCTCGATGCGGACAACGGCGGCGTCTTCGAACTGGCGCCCGACATGGAAGCGCCGCGCGTGGTGCAGATGTACATCCCGGATACCAATGTTCTGCTCACCCGCTGGATGGGCAGCGACGCTTCCGCCGAGCTGACCGACCTGATGATCGACACGTCGGAGACGGACGAAGGCCCCACCAGGCTGGTGCGCCGCATGGTCGTCACACGCGGCACGGTCACCATCCGCGTGCGCTGCGCGCCCCGCTATGACTATGCGCGCGTGGCGCCGTCGGTCACCATCAAGAAAGGGGTGGCGCTGTTTACGGCCGCGGACTGTCCCTCATTGCGCCTGTCCGGCGCCGCCTTTGCCAAGGCTGACGGCGAGGCCCACGCCAGTATCAAGCTCAAGGCAGGACAGTGCATTACCCTGATGCTCGACGAACCGGGGGCGCCGGTCATGGATGCCGACGAGATCGGCCGGTTGATCGAAGCGACCATCAACCGCTGGCGCGCGTGGTCGGCGCGCTCGACCTACAAGGGCCGCTGGCGCGACGCCGTCGGCCGCTCGGCGCTGGTGCTCAAGCTGCTCACGTCGCGCCGGCATGGTTCGATCGCGGCAGCGGGCACCTTCTCGCTGCCCGAAGCGGCAGGCGGCGTGCGCAACTGGGACTATCGCGCCACGTGGATACGCGATGCGTCGTTTTCGATCTACGCGCTGATGCGCCTGGGCTATCACAGCGAAGCCAAGGACTTCTACCGCTGGCTCGGCGACCGCGCCATGCATTCTTCCCGGCGTGGCGAACTGAAAGTGATGTATGCGCTCGACGGCGGCAAGGTGCCGGCCGAAACCTCGCTCGACCACCTGTCCGGCTACGGCGGCGCCGCGCCGGTCCGCATCGGCAACGACGCGGTCACCCAGATGCAGCTCGACATCTACGGCGAGTTGATGGATTCTATCTACCTCAGTAATAAATATGGCGAGGCGATTTCGCACGACCGCTGGCTGGGGGTATGCCGCGTGATCGACTACGTGGCGCGCCACTGGCAGGAGCCGGATGCCGGCATCTGGGAGATCCGCGGACCGGCGCGCCACCACCTGCATTCGCGCCTGATGTGCTGGGTGGCGATGGACCGCGCGATCCGCCTGGCCAGCAAGCGTTCGCTCGCGGCGCCGTTCACGCGCTGGATCAAGGTGCGCAACGCAATCCACGACGACATCTGGGACAACTTTTGGAACGAGAAGCGCAACCACTTCGTGGAGGAACGCGGCAGCACCGAGCTCGATGCCTCGATGTTGCTGATGCCGCTGGTGCGCTTCGTGGGCGCCACCGATCCGCGCTGGCTGGCGACGCTGGACGCCATCGGCAAGCATCTCGCCGACGACGGCATGGTCTACCGCTACCGGCGCGACGACGGCCTGCCCGGCAAGGAAGGCGCGTTCTCGGCATGTTCGTTCTGGTACGTGGAATGCCTGGCGCGCGCCGGCCGCATGGACGAAGCGCGGCACATCTTTGAAAAACTGCTGCGCTACGCGAACCACTTGCAGCTGTACGCCGAGGAGTTCGACGAGCGGGCGCGGTTGACGGGCAATTTTCCGCAGGGGTTCACCCACCTGGCGCTGGTCAGTGCAGCTTTCTACATCGACCGCGAGATGGAAGGACGCGGACCACGCGACTGGCCCGCCTGAGCGCTCCAATATTACTGAATAACCCGGTAGCAAGGCTCGTAGGCCTTGCCCGGCAACTTCATCCGGCTCTGCTCCACGAACGACGTCAATAACGCGTCCATCGGTCCCATGATCGCCTTGTCGCCATGGATCTCGAAGTGGCCGAACTGCTCGATGGCGCGGATGCCCTCGTTTTTCACATTCCCCGCCACCACGCCGGAAAACGCCCGGCGCAGATTGGCCGCCAGCAGGTGCACTTCCTGGTTCTTGTGCAAACTCAGGTTGCGCATGTTTTCGTGCGTGGGGGCGAACGGTTTCTGGAATTCGCGGTCGATCTTCAAACCCCAATTGAAGTAGTACGCATCGCTGCGGGTTTTGCGGTATTCGCGCACTTGCTTGATACCGGCCTGCATTTCGCGCGCCACGGCTTCGGGATCGTCGATGATGATCTTGTAGCGCTCCTGCGCCTCCGGTCCCAGCGTGGCGTGGATAAACTGGTTGATCTGCACGAAGTACTCGCGCGAGGTTTCCGGCCCGGTAAAGACCAGCGGGAACGGCAGCTCGGCGTTATCGGGATGCAGCAGGATGCCCAGGATGTACAGGATTTCCTCGGCCGTGCCGGCGCCACCGGGGAACACCACGATGCCGTGACCGGCGCGCACGAATGCTTCGAGGCGTTTTTCGATATCGGGCATGATCACCAGTTCGTTGACGATCGGGTTGGGCGATTCCGCGGCGATGATGCCCGGCTCGGTGATGCCCAGGTAACGGCCATTGGTCAGGCGCTGCTTGGCGTGGCCGATGGTGGCGCCTTTCATGGGGCCTTTCATGGCGCCAGGGCCGCAACCGGTGCAGATATCGAGGTCGCGCAGGCCCATCTGGTAACCCACTTCCTTCGAGTAGTTGTACTCGGCGCGGTTGATCGAGTGACCGCCCCAGCACACCACCAGGTTCGGATTGAGCATTGGCTTCAGCACGCCGGCATTGCGCAGGATGTGGAACACGGCGTCGGTCACGTCCTCGGGACGGGTCATGTCGAACTTGTCGGAGTGCGTCACTTCGTTACTGACGAAGACAATATCGCGCAGCACCGCGAACAGCTGTTCGTGGATGCCCTTGATCATTTTGCCGTCAACGAAAGCGGAAGCCGGCGCGCCCTTGATATCGAGCTTGATGCCGCGCTCGCGCTGCACGATGCTGATCGAGAACGACTCGAAGCGTTCGAGCAGCTCCTTGCCGTCGTCGATGGTGCTGCCGCAATTGAGCACGGCCAGCGCGCAATTGCGAAATACGTTATACAGGCCGCCCTGGCTGGTATCGAGCAGTTTGTTTACTTCAGCCTTGGACAGAACTTCGAGCTGGCCGTCCGGGGAAATCAGGGTATCGATAACGTCATGTTCCATGTTGCGTAAATCCTTATTTTCAGATGCGCATATTCGGTGTCTCGCAGGGTTGCCTGCACTGTCAATATACGACAAGTCGGCACGATGCGTGCGCAGTTTGCAGCGGGAGACCGCGCAAAAAGTACTTTGTAAACCATTTGTAGATTAAAATGGCGCCCGATTTGGCTCCTCACGAGGGAGCCCGAGACCTTTTTAAACAGATCATCGAAGAGGAGACCCCGCATGAGCGGTGCCACCATCAATAAATCGGAAGCAGCCATCCCCGAGTTCAAACAGATCATGGGCCATCCCGCCCCGCTGTGGATGTTGTTCATGACCGAATTCTGGGAACGCTTCGCGTTCTACGGCATTCGCTGGGCCCTGGTGCTGTACGTCGTCGCCCAGTTCTACAACGGCGACCCTTCCGGTGAATCCGCCGCCAACCTGGTCTACGGTTCGTATCTGGCCCTGGTGTACGCCGCCGCGCTGTTCGGCGGTTACGTGGCCGACCGTGTGCTCGGTTACCAGCGCTCGATTCTGGTGGGCGCCGCCTTCATGGCGGCGGGCCTGTTCATGATCGCCGTGCCGAACGAAGAAGTGTTCAAGTTCGGCCTGGCCACCATCATCGTCGGCAACGGCATGTTCAAGCCTAACATTTCGACCATGGTCGGCAAGCTGTATACCACCGGCGATCCGCGCCGCGATTCCGGTTTTACCATCTTCTACATGGGTATCAACGCTGGCGCCATGGTCGCCCCGGTGCTGACCGAGTGGCTGGCCGCGAAGGTATTCGGCACCGACGGCATGCCCGCTTATAAAGTGGTGTTCATGTCCGCTGGCGTGGGCATGCTGATCAGCCTTGTATGGTTCTTCATCGGCCGCGCGCGGCTGCTGGGCATCGGCGCGCCGGATGCGCAACACGCCGATCCGAAGCGCCTGCTGTACGTGGTGGTCGGTTCGCTGTGCGTGATTCCGGTCGTGTACTTCCTGCTGGCCGCCGGTGCAGAAAAACTGCAAGTCGTGCTGACCATCTTGTTCATCCTGTTGTCGGTCATGTTGATCGTGGAAGGCATCAAGAACGGCAAGGTCGCGCGCGACAAGGCGATTGCCATGCTGGTGATCTTCTTCTTCAACATCATGTTCTGGATGTTCTTCGAACAGGCAGGCAGCTCGTTCACCTTCCTGGCCGATAAAATCGTCGACCGCGAGATGTTCAACTGGACCTTCCCCGTCGCCTGGTTCCAGACCGTGAACTCGCTGGCCATCATCACCTTCGCGCCGCTGATCGCGTTCATCTGGGTCAAGCTCGGTCGCAACAACCCGTCCATTCCCCGCAAGTTCGGCCTGGGCCTGCTGTTCAACGGCCTGGCTTTCGGCCTGCTGATGTATGCGCTGTCGATGCTGGTCAATATCGACAACAAGATCCCGTTCTGGACCCTGTTCATGGTGTACGTGCTGCAGTCGATCGGTGAGCTGTGCCTGTCGCCGATCGGCCTGTCGATGGTGACCAAGCTGGCGCCAACCCGCCTGGTGGGCCTGGGCATGGGCGGCTGGTTCCTGTCCACCGGTATCGGCAACAACCTGTCGGGCATCTTCGCCTCGCACGTCAGTGGCGAATCGGGCATGTCGATCACGTCGGCGCTGTCGGGCTACACCTTCGGCTTCTACTCGCTGATGGCGGGCGGCGTGCTGCTGTTCCTGGTGGCCCCGCTGATCCAGAAGCTGATGCACGGCGTGAAGTAAATAGTCAATACACCGACCAACGTCATCCCCGCGCACGCGGGGATCCAATTTTTGCGAGCCGGGTTGGCCGCGGTTTATGCCAGCACGGCGCTGCGGACCTGGATTCCCGCCTGCGCGGGAATGACGGATTGGATGTTGGTGGCAAGGACATACAAATAACGGCGCTTCGGCGCCGTTATTTTATTTGAACTGCATCGGATGGGCGTCGAGCCACTCCTGCAGCATGGCCGGCGCCCAGCGCGGCAGGTGCAGCCCGAGCTTGGAGCGGCGCCACAGGATGTCCTGCGCCGAACGCGCCCATTCGTAGCGGCGCAAATATTCCACTTCCACCGCGTACAGCCCGGGGGCGATTTCCTCGCCCATGTCGGCCAGCTTTTCGCGGTCGCGCAGCAGCGTGTGGACGCGGGTGCCGTAGGCGCGCGTGTAGCGCGCCACCAGCAACGGCGGCAGCCATGCGTAATGGTTTTGTACCTTGCGCGCCCAGGCGTCGAATTCCAGCACCGACCTGTTCTGCGGCGTGGCGCCAAACAGGTCGCCGCCCGGCAGGCAGGCGTTGTGGGTCCAGCCGCCATGACGGTTGTCGAAGGCTTTGGCAATCAGGTCCACCGCTTCTTCCGCCAGCTTGCGGTACGTGGTGATCTTGCCGCCGAAAATACTCAGGATCGGCGCGCCGCCGCTGTCCACTTCCAGCCGGTAGTCGCGCGTGACAGCCTTGGCGTCGGCGCCATCGTCGAGCAGAGGACGCACGCCGGAATATGTCCATACCACGTCGGCCGGGATAACCGGGTTCACGAAATATTCGCTGGCCAGCCGGCACAGGTACGCTATCTCATCCTCGGTAATGGCCACCGTCCCGGCGTTGCCGGTGTAGTCGATATCGGTGGTGCCGATCAGCGTGAAGTCGCGCTCGTAGGGAATCGCGAACACGATGCGCCCGTCCTGGTTCTGGAAAATATAGGCATTCTCGTGCTCGAACATGCGCTTGACCACGATATGGCTGCCCTTGACCAGGCGCAGATGGCCACTGCCCTCCTTCGGCGTGGCGCCGTGCAGCACGTCGGCCGTCCAAGGCCCGGCAGCATTGACCACGTAGCCGGCATTGACGCGGATGCCGCCGCACGAAGGCTTGTCCACCAGGGCTTCCCAACCGCCGTCCTTGCGCATCAGCGACTGCACCCGGGCCTGCGTGAGGATGGTGGCGCCCTTTTCCGCTGCATCCATCGCATTGAGCACCACCAGCCGGGCATCATCCACCCAGCCGTCGGAATAAATGAAGCCACGGCGGAACGCCGGCTTGAGCGGCTTGCCGGCCGAGTGGCAGCGCAGGTTGATGGCGGCCGACGCGGGCAGCAGCTCGCGCTTGGCCAGCAGGTCGTACAGCCACAGGCCGGTGCGGATCAGCAGCGCCGGGCGCTGGCCTCTGGCGTGCGGCATGACGAAACGCATGGGCCACATGATGTGGGGCGCGGCGCGCAGCAGGACCTCGCGCTCGATCAGCGCCTTGCGCACCAGGTTGAATTCGTAGTATTCCAGATAGCGCAGACCGCCGTGTATCAGCTTGGTGGACGCGGACGACGTATGCGCCGCCAGGTCGTCCTTCTCGCACAACACCACCGACAGCCCCCGTCCTGCGGCATCACGCGCGATGCCCGCGCCGTTGATGCCGCCGCCCACGATCAGGACGTCGCAATCGAGCGTGTGCTGCGGTTCCGCCATGAGTTCCCCGTTAAGATGGACTGCAATATAGCCAAATTCGCTACATCCCCTACGGTACGACAGATTCGCCTTTGATGATAGAGGGCAACCGGGGCGGCAGCGATAAAACCATCATGAAAGCCACGCTTCCTTGTCGGTTTGCTATTTAAGCGGGCCCAAATTTGCATGGTCTATAATCACCGCACCGTAATGATAGCGAGACCCACGCCTTGACTGCTACTCCGAAGAACCTGCCCCAGTGGCTCAATCGCCGCAACGCCATCCGAGGCGTGATCCTGGTCGGCGTAGCCGCCCTCATTGCAGCCGCCGCGCTGGCGGCTTACCTGTTCCTGGCCATTGCGCCCAACCTGCCGTCGCTCGATAAGATCTCCGACTACCGGCCCAAGATACCGCTGCGCGTGTACACCGCCGATAACGCCCTGATCGGCGAATTCGGCGAAGAGCACCGCGACTTCATCGCCATCAAGGACATGCCCGACCTGATGAAAAAAGCCGTGCTGTCCATCGAGGACAAGCGATTCTACGAGCATAACGGCATCGACTGGGTGCGCGCGCTGGGCGCCGTCAAGGCCAACCTCGGCGGTTCGTTCCGACAGGGCGGCTCCACCATTACCATGCAGGTCGCGCGCAACTTCTTCCTCACGCGCGAAAAAGTCCTGGGACGGAAACTCAATGAAGTGATGCTGTCGCTGAAGATCGAGAATGCGCTGTCCAAGGACGAAATCCTCGAGCTGTACATGAACCAGATCTACCTGGGCCAGCGCGCGTTCGGCTTCGGCAGCGCGGCGCAAACCTACTTCGGCAAGCCGATGAAGGAACTGAACGTGGCCGAGATGGCGATGCTGGCCGGTCTGCCGCAAAACCCGGCCCGCCACAACCCGATCACCAACCTGAAACGCGCCAAGCAGCGCCAGCAACTGGTGCTGCGCTCGATGCGCGATCTCGATTACATCACCGAAGACCAGTACCAGGCCGCGCTGAAACAGCCGCTGCATATCGCGTCCAAGGGCCAGCAGTTCGACGTGCACGCCGAATACGTGGCCGAACTGGCGCGCCAGGCCGTATACGAGCAGTTCAAGGAAGAGTCGTACACGCGCGGCATCAGCGTGTACACCACCATTTTGAAGGATGACCAGAACGCGGCTTATGAATCGATGCGCCGCAATGTGCTCAACTACGACCAGCGCCACGGCTACCGCGGGCCGGAGGCATTTATCACGCTGCCCGAAGCCGAGGACGAGCGCGACGACGCCATCGAAGACGCGTTGCAGCGCCGCCCCACCAGCGATCGCCTGATTCCGGCCGTGGTACTGGCGGCATCGCCCAAATCGGTCAAGGTGCAGGATGCTTCGGGCGCCGAAATCACCATTACCGGCGATGGCCTGCGCCTGGCCGCCAATGCCCTTACCGACAAGGCCAAGGACACGCTGCGCCTGCGTCCCGGCGCCGTGGTGCGCATCATGCAAAACGATAAAAAGGGCTGGGCGATTGCCCAGGTGCCGCAGGTGGCGGCGGCGTTCGTGTCGCTCGACGCCGTCAACGGCGGCTACCACGCCATGGTGGGCGGTTTCGACTACAACCTGCAGAAGTTCAACCACGTCACGCAGGCGTGGCGCCAGCCCGGTTCCTCGCTCAAACCGTTCGTGTATTCGGCAGCGCTGGAAAAAGGCTTTTCGCCGGCCACCCTGCTCAACGACGCGCCGCTGGAACTGACTGCTGCCGAAACCGGCAATCAGCCCTGGAGCCCGCGCAACGACGACGGCAAGTTCGACGGCCCGATCACCATGCGCTATGCGCTGGCGGAATCGAAGAACGTGGTGTCGGTGCGCATCCTGCGCGCGATCACCGTGCCGTATGCGCACGACTACCTGGGCAAGTTCGGCTTCGACCTGACCAAGCATCCGAAAAACCTGACCATGGCTTTGGGCACCGGTTCCGTCACGCCGGGACAACTGGCCGGCGCCTACGCGGTGTTCGCCAACGGCGGCTACTCGGTGGAGCCCTACCTGATCGCCAAGATCGTCGATGGCGACGGCAAGATCATCTCCGAGGCCAAGCCGCGTACCACGCTGCCCGACGAGGCGCGCGTGCTCGACCCGCGCAATGCCTATGTTACCGACAGCATGCTGCGTGAAGTGACCCGTACCGGCACCGGCGGCGCCGTGGCGCGCCTGGGCCGCCACGACATGGCCGGCAAGACCGGCACCTCGTCGGAAGCGGTGGACGGCTGGTTTGCCGGCTACGGCGGCGGCATCGTGGCCGTGTCGTGGATGGGGTACGACGATTCCAAATCGCTGGGCAACCGCGAGTTCGGCGCCACCGTGGCGCTGCCGATCTGGCTCGACTACATGAAGGTGGCGATGCAAAACCGGCCGGCGCGCGACCGCCAGGCGCCGGTGGGCCTGACGCAGGTAGGCGGCGAGTGGCTGTACGATGAATTCATGGGCGACGCCGCGCGCGTGTCGCTCGACCTCGACGACCAGCCGCCCGGCGCCGAGAATATCGTACCGGTTCCCACCGGCACTCCGGTCCCGCCACCGCCACCGGCTCAGTAATCGCGTTGCTGGCGGCCCAGCGCCGCCAGCAGTTCGATCTTGTTGGTGACCTTCAGCACGCGGTAAGCATCGCGCAGATACGTGCGCACGGTGGCCGGCGACAGTCCGAGCAACCGGGCGACCTCCTTGTTCGTATGCCCTTGCGCATACAGCAGTGCCGCTGCGCGCTCGCGCGGTGGCAGCGGCACTGACGATGGCGATGCCGGCTGTGCCGCCCCTGTCCGGTGCTGCCACGCCTGCGCCACATGGCGCGTGTAATCGGCAAAAAAACCGCTTTCGTCATCGGAAAACGCCGCCTGCGGATCGTGGCGGTACAGGCAAATAAAAAACAGCGGCCCGCGGTGTTCCAGCGCCACTGTCATGGTCATGATGGTATGCAGCCGGTGGCGGTCGATGAATGCCGCCACCACACCGGGCGGACCGCGATACCCGCCGCTGGCGCGAAACACCGTACCCAGGTTGGTCATGGTGCCCTGGGCGAAGGTGTCGAGCGGCGCCAGTTCGCGGTTCCATTCCTGCGCAAATGTGGCGCGCAAACCTATGCTCGCGTGCAGCAGGTTGCGCGGCGGCCCGGCGCCATCGGCGCCCTTCACCTCGCCCCACCACGCGGCATCGAACGCCACCTGTTCGCGCAGTGCCAGCATGCACGCGCGCAGAAAACCGGCGGGCGGCAGCTGCCGCGCCAGCTGCCCGATACGCAGCAGGCTGGGACCGAGCGCCCGCTGCAATGGCGGCGCGCTGTCGATGGCAGCCGTGCCCCGGGTCCAGCCGTTTTCCAGATCTTCCACCAGATTATGTGTCAGCGCCATGGCGTAGCTCCCGTGCGCCACCTCCGCATTTGCGGAAGGGCCGTTATCGCGATGCAAACCGTATGATCCGATTGTATCAGGCAACCTGATACCAACCACAAAATCGATACGGAGACAGACAATGAAAACTATCACCCAGGCGCTGGCGGCGCTGCTGTGCGCGGGCGCTACCGCGTTCGCACTGACCGGTTGCGGCAGCAATGGTGGGGGCGAAGTGCAGGCCGCCACCGTCGCCCCGTTCAAGGAAGTTGCGATCGGCACCGACTTCTGGAGCGTGGCGGCGCCGCCGCCGGCCGGCGCCAGGCCGGGCGACATCCTGCAGGCGCAGAAGCGCAGCGACGCACCCGCAGGCGCCATCGGCTGGAACGTCGTGTACGTGTCCGAAATCCAGCCCGGCAGGCTGGCTTACGTTTCGGGCGAAATTTACTATCCGACCGCCACCGCCACCGCGCCGCGCGACGTGGTGCTGTGGAACCACGAGACCGCGGGCCTGGGCGACGCCTGCGCGCCGTCGCGCCGCAGTACCGTGGAAAGCAACCATGACCGGGTGCCGGCCATCGGCGCGCTGCTCGCTGCCGGCCGGGTGGTGGTAATGAGCGATTATCCGGGCCTGGGTCTGCCCGGCCCCGCCTTTTACATGGCTGGCCAGCCCAATGCGCGGGCGTCGCTCGACATGCTGCGGGTGGCGCAAAAATTCCCCGACGCAAAAGCGTCGGCGCGCTACGTGATGTATGGCTGGTCGCAGGGCGGCCAGACCACCATGTGGGCCGAAAATATCGGCGCCAGCTACGCACCGGAATTTACGGGTCTGGGCGCCGCGCTGATCGCGCCGGCCGTGCGCATCCGCGAACTGACATTGAACTCGATGACCACGCCCACCAACGCCGGTTACGTGATTTCCACGCTGCCCGGCATCCAGGCTTTTGCGCCGGCGCTCAAATACCGCGACTTTCTCACGCCGCAGGGCATGGAGCAGCTGCCCGCACTCACCAGCGGATGCTTCGATATCTGGGATGCGGCGGCCGGCGTGCAGGACGCCTACGTGGCCAATGCACTGGTACCGGGATCCACTTGGTGGAATGCGATGACGGCGGTGGATGACTTCACCCCAAGAGGCGCGATGCCGTTCGCGATCTTCCAGGGCTCGCTGGACACCACCACGCCGGTGGCGCTGACTAAACGCGAACGCAGCGCGCTGTGCACGGCCGGTGCTGCGGTGGAATACCACGAGTTCCCGGCGCTCGATCACTTGACCGTGGTGGCGCAAGCGGCGGCGCAGCTGCCCGCATGGATGGATAGCCGGTTCAAAGGACAGGCAGCCGCGAGCGACTGCGCGGCGCCATAAACTTAAAATTCTTCCCAGTCGTCCGCCGACTTGACCGGTTGCCGGGCCGGCGCTTTGCCGGACAACGCCGACGGCCGTGGCGCGGCGGCGATGGCGGGCCGGGTGGCGGCGATTCTGACCGGGGCAGGAGCCGGCGCGCGCCGCGCCACCGTTTCGTCCAGGCGGAACACGCTCACCACCTGCGCCAGCCTGGCCGCCTGGTCTTCCAGCGAGGCGGCAGCTGCTGCCGCCTCCTCCACCAGCGCTGCATTTTGCTGGGTGACGGTATCCATCTGGCTCACCGCCATGTTGATCTGGTCGATGCCGGAGCTCTGCTCCTGGGTGGCCATGGTAATTTCGCCCATGATGTCGGTCACGCGCTGCACGCTGTCCACGATGTCGCTCATGGTCTGCCCCGCTTCCGACACCAGCTTGCTGCCCTCGCCCACCTTGTCCACCGAGTCGCCGATCAGCGCCTTGATTTCCTTGGCCGCCGCGGCCGAGCGGTGCGCCAGGGTGCGCACTTCGCCGGCCACCACGGCAAAGCCGCGCCCCTGTTCGCCGGCGCGCGCAGCTTCCACCGCCGCGTTCAGCGCCAGGATATTGGTCTGGAAAGCGATGCCGTCGATGACGGAGATGATGTCCACCACGCGCGCCGACGATGCGTTGATCGCGTCCATGGTTTCCACCACGCGCGCCACCACGCCGCCGCCACGCACGGCCACGCTGGACGCGTTGGCGGCCAGCGTGTTGGCCTGGCGCGCATTGTCCGCATTCTGGCGCACGGTGGACGTCAGTTCTTCCATCGACGAAGCGGTTTCTTCCAGCGAGCTGGCCTGCTCCTCGGTGCGCGACGACAGATCGAGGTTGCCGCTGGCAATTTGCGCCGAAGCGGTGGCGATGGTGTCGGTGCCGCCACGCACCTGACCCACGATCTGGATCAGGCTCGTGTTCATGTCTTTCAGCGCCTGCAGCAGCTGGCCCGTTTCCTCGGTGGTCGTGACCTCGATGCGGCTGGTGAGGTCACCCGACGCCACGGTCTGCGCCACCCGCACCGCGTCGTTGATCGGCGTGGTAATGGTGGTGGTGATGTACGCCGCGCACACGATGGCGACGACGGCAGCGATCAGCGCAGCAATCACCATCGCCCACTCGGCGCTGATGACTGCTGCCCGACCCTGTTCCACGCTGGTGGCGGCAATCGCTTCGTTCAGCTGCACGATTTTCAGTAGCGTCGCTTCCGCTTTCTGGAACAGGGGGCGCGACAGGTTGTACTGCTGGTAGAAGCCCGCAAACAGTTCTTTTTGCACGGCTTCGTCGCGGTTGGCCGCCAGGCTGCCCAGAACTGCACCCAGTTTGTCGTCCGCCGCTTTCCAAGTGGCCCATTCGGCCGTGAACTGCTTCCACAGCACGGATTCGTCCGCGGTTTGCGGCAGCGGCTCGTACAGTTTCCAGCCACGGTCGATATTGGCCCAGGCCTGCTGGCGCAGCGCCTGCACTTCGGCGAATTTATCGTGGGCCTGGTAGTTGGTTTCGTAGATGGCCGCGTACAGCGTGGCAGCTGCCACCGCGGTCTGGCCCTCGCTCATGCTCATCAATCCCTGGATCGACGGCAGGCGCACCACGCCAATTTCATCGACCGAACCGCCGACCGTGGCAATGCCGCGGTAACCGGCCGCGCCCACTACCAGCAAGGCGACCATCATGATCGCAACCAACGTGGCGAGTTTCCACTTGATGAGTAAATTCCTGAACATCGTGCTTCCCGATCCTGCAAATATTGTTAAGTAACGGTGAGTATTCGTGAGAATATTCCCTGTCAACAATATCCTTCGGGGCCGGCCTTGCCGTCAATGGCTATCGCGCATGCTGTGGCGCAGCAAGCACAGCTTATTCGACCGTCAATGCTGGCGCACTGACAACGCTTGTGGCACTAAGATAAGCCCGCATCTGCTGCACCGCGCTGTCGGCAAAGCGATCGGGGCTGACCTCGGCAGCACGGTACTTCCAGCGCTTGACGTACCAGTCCTGGAACGTCGCCATCAAATGCGACGCTGCCAGGTCGGCGCTGGCCGGCGGTGCCGGCAGGCGCGCGATCACGTCGGCAAACAGCGACTGCACGTACAGTTCGGAGTTCTTGGCGGTTTGCCGCTGCTCCGGCGGCAGCACGCGAGTATCCATGTACACGAAATAAAACCACGGCTGCAGAATTTCCGAGATGTAGATCGACGAACGTATCAACGCTTCGAGCCGGTCGAGCGGAGCGGCGATGGCATCGAACAGCAACGGCACCTGGTGGGTGGCGTGGCGCACCACGTCGCCGATCATTTCCGCCAGTTGGTCCTTGCTGGCGATGTAGCCATACAGGCCGCCCATCGACAGCCCGGTTTCCTGGCACAGGTCGCGCAGGTTCATGGCGCGAAAACCCACGTCGTTGGCCAGCTTGAAGGTGGCGTTAAAAATGCGCTCGAGGTTTTCCAGCGCCGGTTTGCGGCGCTTGACGGTGATGCGGTCGGCGTGGTGGTCCAGCAGGTAAGACCAGACGTTGTCCGCGTCGAGCGGCGTCATGCCCTGGAACTGGGCAAAGGTGAAGTGTGGTTGCACGACGGTCTCTGTAGTTGATTTTATGAAAAATATTATAGCGCATGCCCCTCCCCCCGCTGCAGCAGTAAGCATGCCGTACCAGGCGGGGTAAAGCAAAAAAAAAGCAGCCACGAAGGCTGCTCCACTTTGCTACCGGCCACCAGGTGGCTTACTTTTTATTCTGCCTCGCCAATATCTGTTGTCTCGACACTCACGTCAACATGAAACTGCAGCAACGTGCGATGGTGTTGCGTGGCAGGCACGGAAATCGGTTAAAGTGATGCAATCGACAACCGTTTCATGACCCTCACATGGCTTATCCGATAGAACACAAGCTCGTGGTCGGCATCGCCTCGAGCGCGCTGTTTGACCTCACCGAATCGCACCAGGTATACCTGGAAGGCGGCGCCGAAGCGTACCGCCAGTACCAGGAGCGCCATCTCGACGTCATTCTCGGCAAGGGCGTGGCGTTTCCATTCATCCGCCGCTTCCTGTCGATTAACCAGCACCACCCGCAGGCGTCGCCGGTGGAAGTGGTGCTGTTGTCGCGTAACTCGCCGGAGACGGGCCTGCGCGTGATGCATTCGATCGCCCACTACGGTCTCGATATATCGCGCGCCTGTTTCGTCACCGGCAAATCGCCGTACACGTACCTCCCCGCCTTCAATACGTCGCTGTTCCTCACCGCGAATGAGCAGGACGTGCGCATGGCGCTCGACGCAAACTATCCGGCCGGCCTGGTGCTGCCCGGCCGCACCGAGGACGACGAAGACGGCGAACTGCGCGTGGCCTTCGACTTCGACGGCGTGATCGCCGACGACGAATCGGAAACCGTCTTCAAACGCAATAACGACGTGGCCGAATTCCACGCCCACGAAACCGAGCGCGTGGCGATCCCGCATCAACCGGGGCCGCTGGCAGACCTGTTCCAGAAGCTGTCGGCCATGCAGCGCCTGGAAGACCAGGCCGCGCTGGACAACCCGGACTACCAGCGCATCCTGCGCATTGCCATCGTCACTGCGCGCAGCGCCCCGGCGCACGAACGCGTGGTCACCACGCTGAAAAGCTGGGGCGTGTCGGCCGACGAAACGTTTTTCCTGGGCGGCATGGAGAAGGCGCGCATCCTGTCCATCTTCCGCCCGCACCTGTTCTTCGACGACCAGCTCAGCCACCTGAAGTCGCCGGCCGGGAATATACCGATGGTGCATATCCCGTTCGGCATCGCCAACCTGGCAGGCGGCGCCGCACCCAAGCCCGTATAGGGCCACGCCCGGGAACGGTGCATCGTCTATAATGTCGTTCACCATTTGACCATGCACCGCAGCTCATAACGCAGCCCATAACGCAGCCTCTAAGCATCGACCTTATTGTGTCCCTAGTCCTCGCCAACTCCCTCCCCAAACCCGGTAACCGCTTTGCCCTGCCCACGCTGCATGGTTCCGCGGATGCCTACGCACTGGCGCAAACCGCGCTGGCACTCAAAGCCCAGGGCCGCATGCTGGCCGTGATCACCGCCAGCGCGGCAGACGCCCAGCGCCTGCGCGACGAGATCCCGTGGTTTGCAGGCGAGGACGTGCGCTGCCACCTGCTGCCCGACTGGGAAACGCTGCCCTACGACGCGTTCTCGCCGCACCAGGACCTGGTATCCGAGCGCCTGGCCACGCTGCACGAAATCTCCAGCGGCCAGTGCGACGTCATGCTGGTGCCGGCCACCACGGCGCTGGTGCGCATGGCGCCGCCGTCGTTCCTGGCCGCGTACACGTTCTTCTTCAAGAAGGGCGAGTCGCTCGACGAAGCACGCCTCAAATCCCAGCTCACGCTGGCCGGCTACACCCACGTCACGCAGGTGATGTCGCCCGGCGAATACTCGGTGCGCGGCGGCCTGATCGACCTGTTTCCCATGGGCTCCGCGCTGCCGTACCGGCTGGATTTGTTCGGCGACACGGTGGAAACCATCCGCACGTTCGATGCCGATACCCAGCGCTCGCTGTACCCGGTGGGCGAAGTGCGCCTGCTGCCAGGGCGCGAGTTCCCGATGGACGAAGCGGCGCGCACCACGTTCCGCAGCCGCTGGCGCGAGTATTTCGAGGGCGATCCATCGCGCTCGGTGGTCTACAAGGACATCACCAGCGGCATCGCCTCGGCCGGTATCGAGTATTACCTGCCGCTGTTCTTCGAACAGACGGCCACGCTGTTCGACTACCTGCCCGAAGGCGCCGCGCTGGCGTTGGTCGGCGATATCGACGCTGCCATCAAGCGCTTCTGGGCCGACACCACGTCGCGCCACCGCTTCCTGAAGGCCGACCGCGAACGCCCGATCCTGCCGCCCGACATGCTGTTCCTGTCGGACGAACAGTTCTTCACGCAGGCCAAGCCGTATGGCCGGCTGGTGATTTCGAAGGACCCGGACCATGGCGCGTCCGAGCTATCGGCGCCGGTGCCCAATATCGCGGTCAACCGCCACCTGGAAGACCCGCTCACCAACCTGCGCAGCTACCTTTTGCAGGCAGGCAGCCGGGTGATGATCTGCGCCGAATCCAACGGCCGCCGCGAAACGCTGCAGCAGTATTTCAGCGAATACGACCTCGCGCTCACACCCGTGGAAGGCTTCGAAGGTTTTGCGACGTCGGATGCCAAACTGGCGCTGGGCGTGGCGCCCCTGCACGCCGGCTTCGAGCTGGCCACGCCGGGCGAAAAACTGATTTTCATTACCGAGACCGAGCTGTATGCGGGTTCCGGCCGCCGCGCCGGCAAGAAAAAACAGGAAGCGGTCACCCAGGTCGAGTCGATGGTGCGCGATCTGTCCGAACTCAAGATCGGCGACCCCGTGGTGCACGTCAATCACGGCATCGGCCGGTACATGGGTCTTACCAGCATGGACCTGGGCGAAGGCGAAACCGAATTCCTGCACCTGGAATACGCGAAAGACACCAAGCTGTATGTGCCGGTATCGCAGTTGCACGTCATCTCGCGCTACTCGGGCGCTGCGCCCGACGATGCGCCGCTGCACACACTCGGCTCCGGCCAGTGGGAGAAGGCCAAGCGCAAGGCGGCCGAACAGGTACGCGACACCGCTGCCGAACTATTGAATCTGTATGCCCGCCGCGCGCTGCGCCAGGGCCACGCGTTCGAATATTCGGCGCACGACTACGAACGCTTTGCCGAAAGCTTCGGTTTCGACGAAACGCCGGACCAGCAGGAAGCGATCAACAACGTGATTCGCGACATGACGTCCGGCAAACCGATGGACCGCCTGGTCTGCGGCGACGTCGGCTTCGGCAAGACGGAAGTGGCCTTGCGCGCCGCGTTCATCGCCGTCATGGGCGGCAAGCAGGTGGCGATCCTGGCGCCCACCACGCTGCTGGCCGAACAGCATGCGCAGACGTTTGCCGACCGCTTTGCCGACTGGCCGGTGCGCATCGCCGAAATGTCGCGCTTCCGCACCGGCAAGGAAATCACCCAAGCCATCAAGGGCATGGCCGACGGCACGCTCGACATCGTGATCGGTACCCATAAACTGCTGTCGGGCGACGTCAATTTCACCCGTCTGGGCCTGGTCATCATCGACGAGGAACACCGGTTCGGCGTGCGCCAGAAGGAAGCATTGAAGTCGCTGCGCGCCGAAGTGGACGTGCTCACGCTCACCGCCACACCGATCCCGCGCACGCTGGGCATGGCGCTGGAAGGCCTGCGCGACTTTTCCATCATCGCCACGGCGCCGCAAAAACGGCTGGCCATCAAGACATTCGTGCGCAGCGAGGGCGAATCGATCATCCGCGAAGCCTGCCTGCGCGAGTTGAAACGCGGCGGCCAGGTGTACTTCCTGCACAACGAGGTGGAAACCATCCAGAACCGCATGGCGATGCTGACCGAATTGCTGCCCGAGGCGCGCATTGCGGTCGCCCACGGCCAGATGCACGAGCGCGACCTGGAAAAGGTGATGCGCGATTTCGTCGCCCAGCGCTACAACATCCTGCTGTGCACCACGATCATCGAAACCGGCATCGACGTGCCCACCGCGAACACCATCATCATGCACCGCGCCGACAAGTTCGGCCTGGCGCAGCTGCACCAGCTGCGCGGCCGCGTCGGCCGTTCGCACCACCAGGCGTATGCTTACCTGCTGGTCACCGACCTGCAAGGCTTGTCCAAGCAGGCGCAGCGCCGGCTCGACGCCATCCAGCAGATGGAAGAACTGGGCAGCGGCTTCTACCTGGCCATGCACGACCTGGAAATCCGCGGCGCCGGCGAAGTGCTGGGCGACAGCCAGTCGGGAGAAATGACCGAAATCGGCTTCCAGCTCTACACCGACATGCTGAACGAAGCAGTGCGCTCGCTCAAGGCAGGCAAGGAGCCGGACCTGGCGGCGCCACTGTCCACCACCACCGAAATCAACCTGCACACGCCTGCGCTGCTGCCGGCCGATTTTTGCGGCGATGTGCACGAACGGCTGTCGATTTACAAGCGCATGGCCAACTGCAATGTCCAGGACAAGATCGACGACCTGCAGGAAGAGCTGATCGACCGTTTCGGCAAGCTGCCCGACCCGGTGAAGGCGCTGATCGAAACCCACCGCCTGCGCATCGCTGCCAAGACGGTGGGCATCGTCAAGATCGACGCCCACAGCGAAGCGGCCAGTTTGCAGTTCATGGCCCAGCCGCCCATCGACCCGATGCGCATCATCGAGCTGATACAGAAGAACCGCCAGATCAAGCTCGCTGGCCAGGACAAACTGAAGATCACGGCCAGCATGCCCGACCTGGCGGCGCGGGTTGCCCAGATCAAGGGCGCGATTAAACAACTGACAAACAATTAATCAAGAGTTGACCGCGAGCGCCATACGTCGTAACTTGAACACCAAAGCCTAACCGAGTCCGTACCAACAATGAACATAGCTACAAAATCAATGAACCTGGTGCTGCAGGGCCGCGACGAATGCCGCGCCCGCCTGGAGCGTATCGCCGCCCTCACCGCGCCGCAGTCGCTCACGTGGATCAGCGACCGCGCCGTGCGCTGCGAAGGCATCGCTTTTTCGCCGGCGCTGCGCCAGACCATCGAAGTGGCGGCCCATGCCGCGCAGCTCGACGCCACCTACACCATCGGCGTGCAGACCATGAGCGACTTCAAGCTGGTGGCCATGGACATGGATTCCACGCTGATCACCATCGAGTGCATCGACGAAATCGCCGACATGCAGGGCCTCAAGGCGCAGGTGTCGGAAATTACCGAAGCGGCGATGCGCGGCGAACTCGATTTCGCCGCCAGCCTCACGCGCCGCGTGGCGCTGCTCGCCGGCCTCGATGCGTCGGCGCTGGAGCGGGTGTACGACGAACGCCTCAAGCTGTCGCCGGGCGCCGAAGACATGCTGCAAGCGGTGCAGCAGGCCGGCCTGAAAACGCTGCTGGTATCGGGCGGTTTCACGTACTTCACCAATCGCCTGAAAGAACGCCTGGGCCTGGACTACACGCACGCCAACGAACTGGAAATCGTCGACGGCAAGTTGACCGGCAAGGTACTGGGCGCCATCGTGGACGCCGAAGCCAAGCAGCAGACGGTGGAACGCGTGTGCGCGGAACTGGGTATCGAGCCATCCGAGGTGATCGTCATGGGCGACGGCGCCAACGATCTTAAAATGATGAGCATTGCGGGCATGTCGGTGGCATTCCGCGCCAAGCCGGTGGTGCGCGAGCAGGCCAGCGTGGCGCTCAACTTCGTGGGCCTTGACGGTATCCTGCCGCTGCTGGCCTGAACGGCATTCGACGTCAGTGCCTGGTGGCCTTGATCGCATACATCTGCGCATCGCCTTCGGCCAGCAGCGCCTCGATGTTCCGGTGCGCAGATGGCTCGAACTCCACCAGCCCGGCCGAAAACTTCAGTTCATAGCCGCGCCCCGCCCTTACATTGTGGGCATGAACCGCCTCGGCAAACTTGCTGATCACCTGCTCCGCATCGGCCTTGCGTGCGCCGCTCAGTAACACCACGAATTCATCGCCGCCCAGCCGCGCAAACAAGTCCGTGCTGCGAAAACTGTTGCGCATGGTGTCGGAAAAAGCCACCAGCGCGCGGTCGCCTTCGGCGTGGCCGAAACGGTCGTTGATGGGCTTGAACTGATCGAGATCGATAAACGCCAGCGTGGCCGGCTGCCGGTGGCGCGCGCAGAAATTCAGGCTGTACTGGGCCAGCTGCAGAAAGCCGCGCCGGTTGGAAATATGGGTGAGATCGTCGGTGGTGGCGGTTTGAAAGGCCGTCAGTTCGTCCTCGACCACGGCGGCCAGGTCGCGCAGCGCAATGCGGTCGTCTTCGTCGAATGCACGTGGCTCGCTGTCGATGATGCACAGCGTGCCGACCTTGTGGCCGCCGGCCGTACGCAGCGGACAACCGGCATAAAAACGCACGTGCGGCTCGCCCGTCACCAGCGGATTATCGGCAAAGCGCGGATCCTGCCGCGCGTCGTTGATCAGGAAAATATCGTCGGCGTGGATGGCATGGCCGCAAAACGAAATGTCGCGCGGTGTTTCGCACACGGCCAGGCCATCGCGTGACTTGAACCACTGGCGGTTCTCGTCGACCAGGCTGACCAGCGCTACCGGCACGCGGAACATGCGGCGCGCCATGCGCGTGAGGCGGTCGAAACGCTCTTCTTCCGGCGTATCGAGCACGCTCAGGGAACGCAGCGCGTGCAATCGCGATGCTTCATTGTCCGGAATCGCAGCTTTTTCCAAGATGGGCTCCCAAGTTGATAACCAGTGCGCAGCTATAATCGGCTTCTTTATATTCTATATACTAATTGGCATCGCACGCCAACAACGGAGGAAGAATGACTGTAAGCTGTGGCTGCCGCCTGCAGGACGTTGACGATACGGTGCAACAGGCGACAATTCCATTGGCCCTGCTTTACCCGGCCGAGGCGCCCGAAACCACCGAACAATTCGGCCCCTACACGCTCGATGTGGCACGCAACGCGCCGGCCGTAGGCGGACCATATCCGCTGGTAGTGGTCTCGCACGGAAATTCGGGCACACCGTGGGCCTATCGCGAACTGGCGCAGCACCTGGTGCGGGCCGGTTACATCGTCGCCCTGCCCGCCCACACCGGCAACACGCGTCATAACAACAACCGCGCCAACACGGCGGCCAACCTGGCCAACCGGCCCCGCCACATCTCGCTGGTGATCGACGCCGCGTACGGCCATCCGGCGCTGGCCGGCCGGCTGCTGGCAGACCGGGTGGCCGTGATCGGCCATTCGATCGGCGGCTACACGGCGCTGGCGGTGGCCGGCGGCAAACCGTGGACCGGGCCGTACGAGCGCAAGACCAATCCGCCGCAACCGGTGCCCGTCACGCCCGATGCCCGGGTGCGCGCACTGGTGCTGCTGGCGCCAGCCACCGCGTGGTTCCGCCCCGAGTCGCTGCGCGCCGTGCGGCTGCCGATCCTGATGATCACCGGCGACCGCGATGTGAACACGCCGGTGGAACATGCGGTCAATGTCATTGAAGGCGTGGCCACGGCCGCGCAGGTGACGCACAAGGTGTTTGCCGGCGCCGGACATTTTTCGTTCATGAGCAAATTTCCGGCCGAGATGACCAAGCCCGAGTTCCACCCGTCGCAAGACCCGCCTGGTTTTGACCGCGCCGACATTCAGCAGGAGCTGTTTGCCGATATCGGGACGTTTCTGGCCGCAGCGCTTGACACGCCGCCTGCGTAAGATGAAACACGCTAACCGGGCCACAATTCCGCTATACTTTTGACCACATTGCCACTTTAAAGGAAACGCCATGTCGCAGGACTTGATACTCGATGGCCGTGACAGCTCGGCCAAGACCACCGCCTGGTGGCTGTACATCGTGCACGCGGTGAGCTTCTTGTTTTCGCTGGGCCTGTTCTCGGTGATCCCGCTGGTGATCAACTACGCGCAGCGCCCCGGCACCGCCGGCACCTTCGTGCACAGTCATCACACCTGGATGATCCGCTCGTTCTGGTGGTACGTGGTACTGATGCTTGTGGGCTGGCTGTGCTTTATCACCATCATCGGCATTCCGCTGGCGTGGCTGATCTGGGTAGGCGCCTGGCTCTGGAAGGCGTACCGGTTGATCGCCGGTTTTCTTCGCCTGAGCAACAACGAGGCGGCCGCAGTCTAATTCTTCAGCAGCTGCAGCGCCTGGCGCAGGCCGTCGACGATCACGTCGTACGCCTGCTGCCGGGTGGCTTCGTCCGGCGCGCGCAGCACGTACGACGGGTGGTACACGGTGACCACCCAGCGGCCGCCGTGACGGACCGGCGCAGCGATGGTCGACTTCATCGTGATGGCGCCGTCTTCCAGCACCGATTTCAGCGCCGTGCTGCCCAGCGCCACCACCACTTCCGGCTGCACCCGTTTCAGCTCCTCTTCCAGCCACAAATGACACGCCGCCACTTCGCGCTGCGCCGGCGTCTTGTGCAGCCGGCGCTTGCCGCGCGGCTCCCACTTGAAATGCTTGACGGCGTTGGTGAGATAGATGCTTTCGCGGTCCACGCCCGCATCGCGCATTGCCTGTTGCAGCACCGCGCCGGCCGGGCCCACGAACGGCAACCCCTGCAAATCTTCCTGGTCGCCCGGCTGTTCGCCCACCAGCATGATGCGCGCCTGCGCCGGTCCCACGCCGGCCACCGCCTGGGTGGCGTTTTCCCACAGCGTGCAACGGCGGCATGCGTCGAGCGACGTGGGCACGTCGCGCTGCGGCTGCGCGCGCTCGGGCGCGATGGGAATGCTGGTGGCGCCGCCGCGCTGGCCCACGGTGCCGGTCTGGCCGGTGCGCCGCTCGCCGTTGTTGGCGGCGGTGACCATGGCGGGCACGATGGCGCCTTCGGGCAGGTTTTTCCAGAACCGCGACGGGATATGGCTACGCAGCAGGTCGGCATTCACGCGCGCGGGATTGAAAATGCTGCGGTAATAGGTGAGCCACAACGCTTCGCCGGCATCTTCGATGTCGGCTGCGCTGCGCAGCAGCGATGGCGCTTCGATCAGCTGCTCGCCGTCCCACAGGATGGCCTGGGCGGGCGTGGCGATCATCCAGGTGATGGGCCCCATGCGCCGGGCGAAATGGCGAGCAACCTGGGGCAGCACGTCGTGCGTGGGCTCGAACCAGGCGACAAAGCGCGGCGCGCCGTCTTCTTCCTTGCGCTCGCGGAACCGCACGTAAGCGTGCATGTCGTGCTGCTCGCGGCGCACGGCTTTCACCATCGCATACAGCCGGGCGCCATCGGCATCGGCCGGCGACACCACGTCCCGCTCCCCCAGGTGCCAGCGCCAGATCACCTTGTACAAGAACGACCAGCGGTCGAGCGCATTGAAGCAGGCCGCGTCTTCGATCATGTCCATCAATTGCCGTGGTATCCGCAGTTCCACGCCGGCCGGCAATGCCGGCGTGGACGACGGCGCGCCAGCTTGCGCGCCGAAGCCGGAAAACAGGTCGCCGTCTTCCGGTTCGCTGGCCCACTCCACGTACTCGGGCGCGATTTGCCGCGCGACCAGGTCACGCGCGGCGGTGCGCCACTCGGCAAACGTCCGGACCACCCGCCGCGTCATGCCGCCTGCAGCTCCGGCCACAGATTCATTTGCTGCGCCGGTACGGCCATGGCGCGGCGCAGATGCTCGGACGGCCCGGCGTCATTCGACGGAAAATAGTCGGCGGTAATGATGAAGGGCGAGATTTTTTTCATGCTGCACTTGAGGCGCGTGAGGTCTGCATAGCGCACCTGGCGCAGGCGCCGCAAATCGACAATGCGCTGGGCGTTGCGCAGGCCGATGCCGGGTATGCGCGCGATCATGTGCGGCTCGGCGCGATTCAAGTCCATCGGGAAGTGCTCGCGGTTGGCCAGCGCCCAGGCCAGCTTGGGATCGATGTCGAGCGCCAGATTGCCGGTCTGGGGCAGCAGTTCATCGACCTGGAAGCCGTAGCTGCGCAATAAAAAGTCGGCCTGGTACAGCCGGTGCTCGCGCATCATCGGCGGTGGCGCCAGCGGCACGCTCTTGGGGCTTTGCGGAATCGGGCTGAATGCCGAGTAGTACACGCGTTTGAGTTTATAACTGCCGTACAGGGTTTCGGCGGTTTTCAGGATTTGCTGGTCATCGCTGGCGTCCGCCCCCACGATCATCTGCGTGCTCTGGCCAGCGGGAGCGAAGCGCGGCGACTTCGGTTCTTCCGCTTTTTCGTCGAGCTTGCGGCGGATGGAGCCCATGGCCAGCTTGATGGTGTGGACGCTTTTTTCGGGCGCCAGCTTTTGCACGCTGTCCTGCGTGGGCAGCTCGATGTTGACGCTCAATCGGTCCGCATAGCGGCCAGCGGCGGCAATCAGCGCCGGATCGGCATCGGGGATGGTTTTGAGATGGATGTAGCCGCGGAACTGGTGCACCTCGCGCAGCTCGCGCGCAATTTGCACCAGCTGCTCCATGGTGTAGTCGGCGGACTGGATGATGCCGGAACTGAGGAACAGGCCGTCGATGTAGTTACGAAGGTAAAAGTCCTTGGTAAGCTTGACCACTTCGGCCACAGTGAAGCGCGCGCGCGGCACGTTGGACGTGCGGCGGTTGACGCAATACTGGCAGTCGTACAAACAGTAATTGGTGAGCAGTATCTTGAGCAGCGAGACGCACCGCCCGTCCGGCGTGTAGCTGTGGCAGATGCCCATACCGGTGGTGGCGCCAAAACCTTCCTTGCCCACGGAATGGCGCTTGGGCGCCCCGCTGCTGGCGCACGAGGCGTCGTACTTGGCCGCATCGGCCAGGATTTCCAGTTTGTCCGTCAGTTCCACGACCCCACCCCGCTTCGATATACTGTGTATGCATACAGTATATCAGAAGCGATCAGTGCAGCAGCGTCTTCAGTGCATCCACCAGTGCCGCACACTCGGCATCCGTACCAATCGAGATACGCAGGAACTGGTCGATGCGCGCCTGCCGGAAGTGACGCACCAGGATTGCCCGTTCGCGCAGGCCGGCAGCGATCATGGCTGCGTCATGCGCCGGGTGGCGCGTAAAGATAAAGTTGGCGTGCGACGGCAGCACCTCGAAGCCCAGCGCTTCCATCTGGCCGGTGAGCCAGGAACGCGTGGCGATGATGGCGTCCGACGTCTGCTGCATGTAGTCGGTGTCTTCGATGGCCGCCACCGCACCCGCTTGCGCCACCTGCCCCAGCGGATAGCAGTTAAAACTGTTTTTTACGCGTTCCAGGCCCGCGATCAGGTCCGGGTGCCCCACCGCAAAGCCCACCCGCAAGCCGGCCAGCGAGCGCGATTTGGACAGGGTCTGGATCACGAGCAGGTTGTCGTAGCGGTCCACCAGCGCGCTGGCGCTGGCGGCGCCAAAGTCCACGTAGGCTTCATCGATGACGACCACCTGATCGGGGTGCGCGGTCAACAGCGCTTCGATCTGCGCGAGCGGCAGCGCAATGCCGGTGGGCGCATTCGGGTTGGCGATGATGATGGCGCCGCACGGCTGATCGTAGTCGGCGACGTCGATCTCGAAGCGGTCGTTGAGCGGCACCTGCACCGCCGTGATGCCATACAGGCTGCAATAGGTGGGATAAAAACTGTAGCTGATGTCGGGGCACAGCAGCGGCAGTTCGTGTTTGAGCAGCGCGTGGAACGTGTGCGCCAGTACCTCGTCCGAGCTGTTACCGACGAAGACCTGGGCGCGGGTCAGGTTCAGCCGCGCCGCCACGGCGTCCTTGACGGCGGCGTTGGCGGGGTCCGAGTACAGGCGCAGGCTGTCGCCGATGGCGGCCTGCATCGCGGCCACCGCTTTCGGTGACGGGCCATACGGGTTTTCGTTGGTGTTCAACTTGATCAGGCCCGGCATGCGCACCTGCTCACCCGGCGTGTACGGCGTGAGGCCGTGGACTACTTTGCTCCAGAAACGACTCATTACAACACTCCCAATGCTTGTTCGATATCGGCGATCAGATCGTCGGCGCTTTCCAGCCCGATGTTAAAGCGGACCAGGATGCCCTGGTCGGTCCAGTTGTGGCGCATGTGCGCAATACGGTACGGCACCGCCAGGCTGTTGGCGCCGCCCCAGCTGTAGCCGATGCCGAACAGGGTCAGCGCATCGATGAAGCGGTCGGTCTGTTCTTCCGTGTAGCGGGCGTCGAACAGCACCGAGAACAGGCCGCCGGCGCCGGTAAAATCGCGCTGCCAGATGTCGTGGCCGGGGCAGTCGGGCAGCGCCGGGTGCAGCACGCGGGTGATTTCGGGGCGGGTCTTGAGCCAGGCCGCAACCTGGCGCGCGGACTTGTCGTGCGCCTCGAAGCGCAGGCGCATGGTGGGCAGGCCGCGCAGCACCAGGTAGGCGTCGTCGGCGCCCACGCCCAGGCCCAGGCGCATGTGGGCCAGGCTCAACCGGTCGTGGATGGCGCGGTCGCGCGTGATCACGGCGCCCATCAGCACGTCCGACCCGCCCGACTGGTACTTGGTCAGCGCCTGCATGACGATGTCCACGCCATGCTCGAAGCCATTCAGGGCCAGCCCGGCCGCCCAGGTGTTGTCGAGGGCGACGAGCACGCCGCGCGCGCGGGCGGCAGCGCAAATGGCCGGCAGGTCCGGCACTTCCATCGACACCGATCCCGGCGCCTCGGTCCAGATCAGTTTTGTGTTGGGCTGTATCAGCGCGGCGATGCCGGCGCCAATGAGCGGATCGTAATAGCGCGCGGTAATGCCGAAGTCGGCCTGCAGCCAGCGTCCCAGTTCGCGGTTCGGGTTGTACACGTTATCGGGCAGCAGCACGTCGTCGCCGGTTTTCAGCACGGCGAAATCGACCATGGCAATCGCCGCCAGGCCGCTGGGCGCCAGCAGGCACTGGGTGCCGCCCTCGATCTCGGCCAGCCGCGCTTCCAGCGTGAACGTGGTGGGCGTGCCGTGCAGGCCGTAGGTATAGGCGTTCTTGTCTTTCCACTCGCCTGAACGCATGGCGGCCACGTTCTCGAACAGCACCGTGGATGCGTGGTGGATCGCGGTGGGGAACGCGTTAAAGCCTGCGGGCGCCTGGTAGTCGGAGTGGATCAGGGCGGTCTGCGGGGATTTTTGGGTGGTCATCGGCGAAAGCGCATACAAAATAAAAAAAGGCGGAGCACCGAGGTTGTCGATGCTCCGCCCTTATTATAGCCGCCCGGGAGGCAGCTTATTGCTTACTGCGCCTCGCCCCACAGGTCGTGGGCGTCGGACGTGGTGATTTTCACGTCGACAAACTGCCCCACCACCAGCTTCTTGTGCGGCTCGTACGGCGGCTTGACGTACACCACGCCGTCGATTTCCGGCGCGTCCGCTGCCGAGCGACCGATGCCGCCGGTGCGGTTGACTTCATCGATCAATACGCGCACCGTTTTGCCGACCTTGGCCTTCAGGCGGTTTTTCGAAATTTCTTCCTGCAGCAGCATCACGCGGCCGCGGCGTTCTTCACGCACTTCTTCCGGCACCGGGTTGGCCAGTTCGTTGGCGGTAGCGCCTTCCACCGGCGAGTAGGCGAAGCAGCCCAGGCGGTCGATCTGCGCTTCCTTGAGGAAGTCGAGCAGGTATTCGAATTCCGCTTCGGTCTCGCCCGGGAAGCCGGCGATGAAGGTGGAGCGGATGGTGAGGTCCGGGTTCATCTTGCGCCAGGCCAGGATGCGGTCGAGGTTTTTTTCGCCGCTGGCCGGGCGCTTCATGCGCTTCAGGACATCGGGATGCGCGTGCTGCATCGGGATGTCCAGGTATGGCAGCACGTGCTCGCCCATCATCGGAATCACCTGGTCCACGTGCGGGTACGGATACACGTAGTGCATGCGCACCCAGGCGCCGTACGATTTGGCCAGCTCGCCCAGCGCTTCCATCAGCTGCGTCATGTGGGTTTTGATCGGACGGCCGTTAAAGAAGCCGGTACGGAATTTCACATCGACGCCATAAGCCGACGTGTCCTGCGAAATCACCAGCAGTTCCTTGACACCAGACTTGAACAGGTTTTCCGCTTCCAGCAGCAGCTCGCCGATGGGACGCGACACCAGGTCGCCGCGCATCGACGGAATGATGCAGAACGAGCAGCGGTGATTGCAGCCTTCGGAAATTTTCAGGTAGGCGTAATGCTTGGGCGTGAGCTTGATGCCCTGCGGCGGCAGCAGGTCGATGAATGGCTCGTGCGGCTTGGGCAGGTGGAAGTGGACCGAATCCATCACCTCGGCCAGCGCGTGCGGACCGGTTACGGCCAGCACCTTCGGGTGCACCTTCATGATGATGTCGTCGCCGGCCGCGTCTTTTTTGGCGCCCAGGCAACCGGTGACGATCACCTTGCCGTTTTCGGCCAGCGCTTCGCCGATGGCGTCGAGCGATTCCTGCACCGCGGCGTCGATGAAGCCGCACGTGTTGACGATCACCAGATCGGCGCCGGCATACGACTTGGCAGTGTCATAGCCTTCGGCGCGCAGCTGGGTCAGGATCTGTTCGGAGTCGACCAGCGCCTTGGGGCAGCCGAGCGAAACAAAGCCCACCTTGGGCGCCACACCGTTGACGGTGGTGACTGCAGCGGGCTGGGTGATACGGGAAAGTGGTTGCGATTGCATGATGGGTGTCGAAAAGATGCCGGGCAATCGAGCATTATAACCGATCACACTTGCCCAAGAGTAGCCCTTGTCTGCGTTATCCCCACACCATGACTATCTGTATATCTTTCCGTACTGCAAGATGGTATCGTTATACCGGTATGGATTTCACGATTGGATAAACCATGGCAGTTATTGTTGGCATTGTTATCGCATTGGGCGCAATCTTCGGTGGTTTCGCACTGGACGGCGGTCACCTGGCCGCCCTGTTCCAGCCCTACGAATTGCTGATGATCGGCGGCGGCGCGGTGGGCGCTTTCGTGATCGGCAACGACGCCAAGTCGCGCCAGGCCGTGTTCGAGGCCCTGCCCACGCTGTTCCAGTCGGCGCGCCAGACGCGCGCGCTGTACCTCGACCTGATGACCCTGATGTTCGAACTGCTGACCAAGGTGCGCAAGGAGGGGTTGATGGCGGTGGAGGACGACGTGGACAACCCCGCAGCGAGCCCGATTTTCTACAAGTACCCGCTGGTGACAGCCGAACCGCACCTGCTTGAATTCATCACCGACTACCTGCGCCTGATCATCACCGGCAATATCGACGTGTACCAGATCGACAACCTGATGGACAACGAAATCGACGTCCATCACCAGGATGGTCAACTGGCGATCATTGCTATCAACAAGGTGGCCGAAGCACTGCCCGCGTTCGGCATCATCGCCGCCGTGATGGGCGTGGTACACACGATGGCGTCGGTAGGCCTGCCGCCGGCTGAGCTGGGCAACCTGGTGGCCGCCGCGCTGGTGGGCACGTTCCTCGGCATCCTGCTCGCATACGGCGTGGTCGGGCCGATCGGCAGCCTGCTCGAGCGTAAGCTGCAGGAATCGAGCGGCGTGTTCCAGTGCGTGAAAGCCACCATCATCGCCAGCCTGAACGGCTACGCGCCGTCGCTGGCGGTGGAGTTCGGCCGCAAGGTGATTTCTGCCAAGCAGCGGCCGTCGTTTGTGGAACTGGAGACTATTCTGCGGCCGGGCAAGCGTTGAGGCGTAAATTGTTGGCATCCTTGCTAATTAATCTCGCCCTCGTTGCGAACATTCCTTAGAATTGCCCCCGGTTTGAAGGAGGCTCCAACATTTGAGCAAATGGAGCCACCATGAAAAAATCAGTCCAGTATTCTCCTGAGTCATGGAGCGCTCCGTGCGCATGGCCCAAGAGGTCGGCAGCGAGTACGAGTAGCAGTGGACCGCCATCACGTCCATTGCAGCAATGATAGGCTGTACCGCCTAAACTTTGCGCCGCCGGGTCCGCCAACGGTAAGCGGCCAGCCGCCCCACCTGTACAGCGTACTTAGGTTTGGATAGCGTCCGGGAATGGCAACAGCGAGTCGATCTGGCTGTTGGGGCACGTCGGGAGACGTTCCAGTACATCGGCCAGCCAGCGCGCGGGATCTAGTCCGTTGAGCTTGGCCGTAGCAAACAGACTCTGTATCGCGGCGGCACGACGACCGGCCCGCTCCGAGCGGGTAAAGAGCCAGTTTTTCTTGACGATAGCAATCGGACGGATGGCGTTTTCGATCGGGTTGTTATCGATCGGCAGCGTGCCCGAGCTGGCATAGCGCTCCAGCGCCGGCCAGCGCTTGAGCGCATGATCGACGGCCTTGCCCGTGCCGCTGCCAGCGGCAACGGCGCGTTGAGTCGCCAGCAACCACGCGTGCAACGCGGCCAGCGCTGGCATGGCCTGGCGCTGACGCAGCGCCAGGCGCTGTGGTGGATCGAGTCCGGCGCCTTGTTGCTCGATCGCGTACAGCGCCGCGATGCGGCGCAACGCCTCCTCGGCGACGGGGCTGCCGCTAGCGGCGTGCACGTCGAAGAAATTGCGTCGGATATGGGCCAGGCAGGCCAGTTCGGTCGGGCTGTCGGCGAACAGGGCCTTGTAACCGGCGTAGTCGTCCACCATCAGGTGGCCGCGCCAGCCATGCAGGAAGGCGCGCGCGTGGGCGCCGGCGCGGCTGATCTGGTAGTCGAAGACGACGATAGGTGGGCCATCGTCATGGACGTCGGATCGATAAGCCCACAGGTAGGCGTGGCGTGTCTTGCCACTGCCAGGGTCAAGCTGGCGCACCGGCGGTTCATCGGCATGCAGGCAGTCATGTTGCCGCAGCAGTTCGGCCAGCCGGTCGGCCAGCGGCTGCAGCGCCACGCCGATGCGCCCGATCCACCCGGCCAGCGTCGAGCGCGCCAGCGGCACGCCCTCGCGCGCGGCGATCTGCTCGATCCGGTACAGCGGCAGATGGTCGAGATACTTGCTGGCGGCGACCCATGCCAGCAGGCCGGTGGCGGCCAAGCCGCCATCAATGACGGCCGGCGGGATCAGCGCGGCCGCCACCGTCTCGCATGGACGGCACGCATACTGCGGACGAATATGGCGATGCACGAAGAAGCGCGCCGGCTCCACGTCGAGTTGCTCGCTGACGTCCTCGCCAATCTTGACCAGGTCGGCGCCGCACTGGCCGCACTGGCACGACTCGGGCTCGTGGCGGTGTTCGATGCGCGGCAGTTCAGGCGGCAGCGGCTGGCGGCAGGCGCGCTGGCGTTGTCGCTTGGCCGGCGCCTGGCTTTCGAGCTATTCCTCGATGGCGGCCAGGTCGGTATCGACCGCTTCCTCGAACAGCAGCTGTTGCTCGCCGACGAGCGCTTCGCTGGTCTTGCCGAAACGTACTCGCCGATAGTAGGCCAGCTCGTGCGTGAGCGCGCTGATCTTGAAATCCTTCTCGGCCAGCTTGGCCTGTTGCCGCGCGAACAGCGCCTGCACCTGCGCCAGCAGGGCCGGATCGATATCGGTACGGGCTAGTTCGTTGAGCAGGTCCATGACGGTAGTTTCCCGGGCATGGATGAGGTTTACAAGGAAAACAGTTTACGTCGTCACAAGCGCCACTGGGCCGGCGCCGTTGCCGACAGCCGCCGCCAGTCCACGCCGGCGACCAGCCAATGCCACTGCTCCGCACTCATTTGCCAGCATGTATCGTCCGCCTGCGGCCAGCCAAACTGTCCGCGGTGCAGGCGTCGCAAGCACATCCACACGCCGGTTCCGTCCCAGCACACCAGCTTGAGGCGTGTCCGGCGCCCGTTGCTGAACACGTACGTCGTACCGTCGCATGGCGCACGCCCCAGCACCTGCTGCACGTGCAACGACAGTCCGTCGGCACCGGTGCGCATATCGACCGGTTCGATCGCCAGCCAGATTGCTTCGGGCAGCAGCTTCATTGCAACGCCTGTAGCACCGCTGCCAGCCAAGCTGGATCGACACCGGCCTCGATGCGCATCAGCCAGCCAGATGGACTGCGCAGCTCCAGCGGTGCGGCGGAGGTGGTGGGCTGCTGCGCACGTACCGGCAACAACCGTGCGCCTTGCGCCTCGCGACAGAAGCGTGCGGACTACTACCGCAGACGATAAACGGACAGGTTGTTTTCGGCGGCATATACGTGCGCTGGCAGACCGCTGCTGCGCCAGTGCGCAACCCGTTCACGCCAGATCGCTGCAGGTGTTAGTGGATTTGCCACGAGGTTCCTTGAAATGAAAACCTCGATTTTGCCGACGAAGGCGTTGGCTCACAGGTGTATTGGTTGGACGCTTACCATTTGCGGACACTGGTGGGAGTTCTATTGCAGCACCTTGCATCTGCACGACCGATTCGGTCCGTGTGCAACATTATAGCGCAGATCATTAGTACGGCAGTCTCTCAATTACTCGCAACCGCGAACACGACGAGCACCCCCTGTAGATCGCGCTAAAAATGCCAAGCGTAGAAAATAATATCAACGCTACAAAATACCTCCAGAAACGTAACAATCTCTATTGTCAATTTAGGAAACGCTACTTCATGCGCAGCATCAAAAAATGCACATAATCGATGTGATTAGAACAACCGATGATTGTTTATGAAGAACGCATTTGCTATATTTAATACCGACGTAAAGAGATGAGCCAACACACTCGACACCAGTTAGCGCTCAATGGCGCCACGACCAGTGTTCGACTAGTCAGACATCATGGAGTTTACTGGGATTATTAAATTTAGATGTCTCGGAAAATTTCTATGCGATTTGAACAAAGCTCAACCTAAACCATCTAAATTGGAGAGCATTATGCGTGACTTGACAGTTATGGAAATTGACGAAGTATCTGGTGCTGGAGCCGCCGATCTCATCATTGGCGCTGGCTTAACACGTGCTGCGGCCGGTGCGGGTGCTGCAATTGGTGCTGGTATTGCTGAAGGATTGGGGGCTGGGGCTTTCCTTGGCCCACTAGGAGCCGTAGCGGGAGCAATGGGCGGAGCAGCATTGGCTTACTACGCCTTCCGCAACACGTCACGCGATAAGGATTGATCTGGTAAATAACACTTTTCACCACAGCTCTTTATGAAAGGGGTTTATACCCCTTTCATGATTAGAATAAACAGTTTTTATTTTTTTTCAGCAATAAGAAGCATAAGAAGTTTTTATTTTAATCGCCTCAATAATTAATCGTGTGATATTTAGAGTTATAAATCTCAATGAAAAACATAAAATTCTCAAAAATTGATTTGCTCGGATCTTCTTTTTTGAGAGTTTTTGCAATACAGTCCGCGAGGCAATTCGCATATTATATTGCTGCTACATTGATAGGATTTATAATTTTTCAAGAAATATTGATAATTTTTAAACTCCCTATCGCTTCGCCATTAATCCTTGCATTTGCATTTTCCGGATCATCCGTTATTTTAAGAATGACTTTACCGGCAAAATTTATTATTTTTTTTAAATCTGAACAGGAATATTTGGAAGTAAGAAATTTTTTAGAGAGAATACTTAAAAGTCAAAGTTATAGAAAAATATCGCAAAGCAATATCGAATCCATCTTCCAGACAAAACTACCCCCCATTTTAAGATGGAGTGAAAACGAAATATTTCTAACAATATCGAACGAAAATATAATAGTAAAGGGGCCAATCTTTATGGTCAGAATTTTGCACAAAAATTTATCTAGAAAATTTAATAATTAGTATTTAAACAGGCTACGTGATTGATAAAAGACCATTTCATCTATGACTAGCAGAGAATTGTATCGGACAGAATCATTGAATGCTCGTCAGGCTCATTGGCTGGGTGAAATTATCCTTATCCGCCCAATTGCTTTCACTTTCCTAAGTCTGTTGGCGTTCCTTTCCGCCATTATCGTGTTGTCATTCATGTTTTTTGGTACCTACACCAAGCGTACAACTGTGACTGGTCACCTCGTCCCGCATCTTGGTCTAGTCAAGGTATATGCGCCACAGATTGGTATTGTTGTCAAAAAAAATGCCTCAGAAGGCCAGCCTGTCAAGCAGGGTGACATATTGTATGTGGTGTCGAGTGATAGACGGAGCGATACCCATGGAGCTGTGCAGGAAACAATCAGCAGTCAAGTTCGCGCCCGTCGCGATTCGCTTAACAACGCGCTTGAGAAAACACGCCAAATTACCGAAGGAGAGCGCAATGCTGCTGTAAAGCGTATAGCCGATCTAAAGTCGGAGCTAATCAAAATTGACAACCAGATCGAGGGTCAATTTAGCCGCGTCAAATTGGCTGAGGATGCTGTCGTTCGGACGCAGTATCTTGAGGCCCAGCGCTTTATCTCAAAGGAACAATTGCAGGAGCGGCAGGCGGATTTGCTCGATCAGCGTTCACGCCTGCAATCATTGGAACGTGACAAGATCAGCGTCAACCGCGACCTAACAAGTTATATTGACAATTTAACAAGTATGCCGTTGCGTCACCAAAATACGCTGGCTGAAATTGAACGGAATATTAACATTATTGGCCAGGAATTTACCGAGAGTGAAGCCAAGCGGAGGCTCGAAATTACCGCTCCGGAGTCAGGCACTGCAACAGCAGTTATGGGTGAGATTGGCCAGATGGTTGACGGCAACAAGTCGCTGGTTAGCATCGTCCCATCGGGAGCAATTTTGCAAGCCTATCTGTATGCCCCAAGCCGAGCTATTGGATTTTTAAGTCCGGGCGACAAGGTCTTTATTCGGTATCAAGCGTACCCCTATCAAAAATTCGGCCAAGCACAGGGAACAATTGCGAACGCAGCGAAAGTGGCCTTATCCCGCAGCGAGCTTTTCGGGATAGGCGGTTCGTCTGACCTCGGAGGTGACAGCGAGCCACTTTACCGTGTCACTGTTAGCCTCGATAAGCAAACAATCCAAGTGTATGGACGCCCGCAGCAACTGCAGGCAGGTATGACACTCGAAGCCGACATTCTCCAGGAGAAACGTCGCCTTTATGAATGGGTGCTCGAGCCGCTGTATAGCCTTAGCGGTAAATTCTGATTGAGCTAACCATCCATGTGCTCACATTCCAATATATTCTCCAACATCAAATTCGGGTTCGCTCGCAGGTTACCCTTGATTTTGCAAACCCAATCCACCGAGTGCAGCTTGGCTTGCCTGAGCATGATCGCGGGTTACTATGGCTTTCGCGTGGACCTGGCGACGCTTCGACGACGGCTTCCCATCTCTCTTAAGGGGGTTACGCTCGCTCACCTCATCAAGATGGCCAAACTGCTGAACATGGAATCGCGTCCGATGAGAGTAGATCTTGAAGATTTCAAAAAATTAAAGCTGCCGTGCATATTGCATTGGAACTTCAATCATTTCGTGGTGTTGAGAACGGTTGGTACCAAAAAAGTAACGATTCATGACCCCGCTACCGGGATACGCGAAGTCACAATATCCGAGCTTTCCAAAGCCTTCACAGGGGTTGCGCTCGAACTTTGGCCAAGCCAAAATTTTAAATCGCAGGTCCAAGTGCAAACCATCCGACTGCGTTCGATGATGGGCCAAATACGCGGCTTCGTGCAATCTGTTAGCCAGATCTTAGTTCTGGCAGTATCGCTCGAAGTATTTGCTATCGTCAGCCCACTTTTCCTACAGTGGGTCATAGATAACGTTATTGTGTCAGGCGACTATGACCTATTGACGACGCTAGCTCTCGGGTTTGGCTTATTAATGCTATTACAGCAAACCGTGAGCACCATGCGCTCTTGGGGCATAATCTACATGAGTACGTCAATCAACATTCAATGGCGCGCCAATGTTTTCACCCACCTGATCCGGCTTCCCGTCGAGTATTTCGAAAAGCGCCACTTAGGCGATATTGTGTCACGCTTCGGCACTGTTGATCAGATCCAGCACACACTGACCACCTCCTTCTTAGAGGCCCTCCTCGACGGTGTTATGGCGCTGGTAACATTGATCATGATTTTCATTTATAGCCAAACACTTGGCTTGATCGCATTCAGCACCATGACGCTTTATGCACTTTTCCGATGGGCCTGGTATAGTCCTTTACGCAGCGCTAATGAGCAACAAATGGTCCACACCGCCAGGCAGGAGAGTCATTTCCTGGAGACGATTCGGGGCATAAAGCCTATCAAGCTGTTTCAAAGACATGATGAACGCCGCGCCCACTGGCTTGCACTTTTAGTTGACCAGATCAATGCAGACGTCCGAATGCAAAGGCTGACATTGTCCTATCGAACAGTGAACGGAGTGCTATTTGGTATCGAAAACATTTTAATCGTTTGGCTCGGAGCAAGAATGGTCTTAAGCGGTGACTTCAGTGTCGGGGTCCTTATGGCATTTAACGCGTATAAGGGGCAGTTTAATAGCCGTGTTGGTTCTCTCATCGACAAGTTATCCGAATTAAGAATGCTTGGCTTGCAAGGGGAGCGACTCGCTGATATCGTCCTATCCCTTCCCGAACCAACACATGGTTTACATGTGGTTGATGCAGTCAATCTCGACCCAACCATTGAAGTAAGCAACCTACGCTACCGGTACTCTGATCAAGAGCAATGGGTTTTGGATGATGTGAGTTTCCAAGTTACTTCGGGCGAGTCGGTGGCTATCGTAGGCGCTTCCGGCTGCGGCAAGACTACATTGATGAATATTTTACTTGGCATCCTGCTACCCACCGAGGGCAAGGTAACAATCGGTGGCATTGACGTACGGCACATCGGCGTTGAGCCCTTGCGTCATATGATCGGCACGGTGCTGCAAGATGATGTATTGTTTGCCGGTTCGATTGCGGAAAACATCAGTTTCTTCGACCCAAACGCCGATCAATCTTGGGTAGAGGAATCTGCTCGACTAGCTGCGATCAACTTAGAAATCAGTGCGATGCCGATGAGGTACAACACACTTGTGGGCGACATGGGCACTATTTTGTCGGGAGGACAAAAACAAAGGGTACTCCTGGCCCGCGCATTATATAAGCGTCCAAAAATTTTATTCCTTGACGAGGCTACAAGCCATCTGGATATCGCAAAGGAATATCAAGTCAATAATGCAGTGAAATCGCTAAATATCACTCGAATAATCATCGCACATCGCGAAGAAACAATCGCATCAACGAATCGCGTAATTACGCTACAGGCAGAAAAAATTCTCCAACATGCAGAGATGTCAGTTGTGTGCGCGTCCGAACAATAGTAGACCCGCCTACCTACTTAACTAACTTTCTCTATCCCGCATCGAATCGTGTTTACGTGTGAAACATATCTCCGCTCACGATTCGCCAATGTAAAAGATTACTTTTTGTCGGTCGGTGGAACTACCGGACCAAACGGGAACGTGCCGAACAGGGTTTTGCTCTGGTTCTGCATCTGCTCCTGCATCTGCACGAACAGGCTCTTGCTCTGGTCGATGTAGTTGTTCATCATGCCCTGCATCATCGGGCCCTGGACGTTCATGAACTGGGTCCACATTTCGGGGCTGAACGCCTTGCCGTCGATGGCGCCGGGCGTGGTGCCGGTGAATTTGCGCTGGATATCGGTGAACGCCTGGACGTTCTTTTCCAGGTACGAGCCCATCATGCCTTGCATGGCGTGGCCATAGAAGCGGATGATTTGCGACAGCACGTCGCTCGAGAACATCGGGGCGCCGCTTGCTTCTTCTTCCAGGATAATTTGCAGCAGGATGCTGCGGCTCAGGTCTTCATTGGTCTTGGCATCGACCACGGTAAATACTTCGTTGTCGAGCACCAGCTGCTTGACGTCCGACAGCGTGATGTACGAGCTGGTCTGGGTGTCATACAGACGGCGATTCGGATATTTTTTAATCAGACGGTCAGCATTTTTTTTCGCACTACTCATCTCAAGTCCGTTTATTGCGCCGCAGCGCTTGTTCTAACAATTCGAGAAAAAAGCGAACTTCGGTCCGCTTTCGACGTGTCTACCTGTTTGTATTATAGAGTGGAAAATGCAAAGATTGCAGAAACTCGTAACAGTTCTGGCTTTTATTGCAACGCAACCAATTATTTGACCGGATGCGCTGCACTCCCCTCTACTTCAGTCCGCCTTGGCTTTGACGTAGCGTCCAGGTGCCGGTTCGATCGGCGTGTAACGCGCGTTGCCGGGCTTGGCCTTGGCCTTGACGTCCTTGCCACCGTGCTGGGCCAGGAACGCCGCCCACTGCGGCCACCAGCTGCCCGGCACCTCGGTGGCGCCGTCGAGCCACGCCTGGGCATCCTGTCCCTGGGCGCCATCGTTGATCCAGTGGCTGCGCTTGTTCTTCGATGCCGAATTGATGACGCCGGCAATATGGCCCGAGGCGCCCAGCACGAAGCGGTTGGCGCCCGGCTTGCCCTGGTTCAGGATGGCGAGCGAGCCATATGCCGATACCCACGGCACGATGTGGTCTTCGCGCGAGCCGTAGATGAAGGCCGGCGCATCGATCAGGCCGAGATCGACTTTTTCGCCGGCCACGGTGAGCTTGCCCGGAATTTTGAGGCTGTTTTCCAGGTACGTGTTGCGCAGGTACCAGCAGAACATGGGGCCAGGCAAATTGGTGCTGTCGGAATTCCAGAACAACAGGTCGAACGCGGCCGGCTCATTGCCTTTGAGGTAGTTCGACTGCACATAGTTCCAGACCAGGTCGTTCGGCCGCAGGCTGGAAAACGTGGTGGCCAGGTCGCGGCCCGGCATCAGGCCACCGCCCTGCAATTGCTGTTCGCGCAGCGCGACCTGGGTTTCGTCGACAAACACGTCGAGCACGCCGGTATCGCTGAAGTCGAGGAACGTGGTGAGCAGGGTCAGGCTGGCGGCCGGATGCTGGCCGCGCGCTGCCAGCACTGCCAGCGCGGTGGAGACGATGGTGCCGCCCACGCAAAAACCGAACATATTCAGCTTGTCCTGTCCGCTCACTTCCTGGACGATGCGGATCGCCGCGATCACGCCCTGTTCCACGTAATCGTCCCAGGTGGTGGTGGCCAGTGCCTTGCCGGGGTTGGTCCACGACACCATGAACACGGTATTGCCCTGCTCCACCGCGTAGCGGACCAGCGAGTTTTCCGGCTGCAAGTCGAGGATGTAAAATTTATTGATGCACGGCGGCACCATCAGCAGCGGCCGCTGATGCACGACCGGCGTGGTGGGCGTGTACTGGATCAGCTGGAACAGCGGATGCTCGTAAATCACGGTGCCCGGCGTAATTGCCAGGTTGCGGCCCACCTCGAATGCCGATTCGTCGGACAGCGTGATGTGGCCCTTGTTGATGTCGCCGAGCATATTGGCCAGGCCGCGCGTCAGGCTTTCGCCCTTGGTTTCGATCAGCTTTTGCTGCGCTTCCGGGTTGGTGGCGAGGAAATTGGCGGGCGACATGGCGTCGACCACCTGCTGTACGGCAAAGCGGATTTTTTGCTTTTGCTGGGGCGGCGCTTCCACCGTGTCCACCATGGCGGTCAGGAACCTGGCGTTCAGCAGGTATGATGCGGCATTGAACGCGGACAACGGATTACCCTGCCAGGCGGCCGAGCTGAAGCGGCGGTCGCTGACCGCCGGTGCCTTGCCTGCCAAAAAACCTTGCCACAGCTCGCCGAAATCGCGCAGGTAGTCGTTTTTCAGCTGTTCCATCGCTTCCGGGTTCAGCGCCACGCCGATATCCTGCAGCATGGTGGCCAGCGGGTTCGCCTCGGTGGTGGGCGCCTTGCTGAACCAGGATTGCCATTGGCCGGGGTCGCTCACCTGGGACATCCAGGCATTGGCAATGGCTTGCGGATCGGGCAAATTCATGTTTGAGTCCCTAAAAATAGAATGAGTATCTTTAACCGGGTTGCTACATGCTGATTGTTGCTATTGCTTGGATTTACGTCGTGGGACTGATGGCGCTGACCGAGCCGACCGTCATTGCGGGAATTGTAACGTTTTTATTCTATTGCGTGCTGCCGCTGGCAACCTGGATGTATATTGCCGGCACCGGTCGGCGCCGGGCACGCCGGAAAGCGGCGGAACAGGCGGCGCGGGATCAACAACAGTCCCGCACGCCTTAGGTCATTTCAACCAGATCAGCGAGGCCTGGCGGCCGGTCACGCCATCGCGGCGGAACGAGTAGAAGCGCCCGGAATTGGCCACCGTGCAGTATTCGCCGCCATGCACTTCCTGCACGCCCGCGCGCAGCAGGCGGTACCGGGCCAGCGCGTAGATATCGGCCAGGAACTTGCCCGGCTTGTGTTCGATGGCCGTGAACGCGGCGGTGACGTGGCGCACGCTCGACTCGTCGGTGGCGCCTTGCAGGAATGCCTTGCGCACATCGTTGCCTACCTCGAACTGGTAGCTGCCAATGGCCGGTCCCATCCAGGCCATCAGCGCGCCGGCGCCGGCCGCGCGCATCGCCTCGACCGTGTTTTCCAGCACGCCGGCAGCCAGACCGCGCCAGCCCGCATGGGCAGCCGCCACGGTCTTGCCTTCCACGTCGCAGAACAATACCGGCAGGCAGTCGGCCGTCATCACCGCGCACACCTTGCCGCGGATGGTGGTGACGCTGGCGTCCGCCTCGGGCACCTGCTGCGGCGCCACCTTGCCCAGGTTGACCACGGCAGTGCCATGCACCTGCGCCAGCCACGACGGGTCGTCGGGCAGCATTTCGCGCAAAATAAACCGGTTGCGGGCAACGTTATGCGGCTGGTCGCCCACGTGGGTGCCAAGATTGAGTCCGCCCTGCCCCATGCCGTCGTCGTACGGCGCGGGGCTTACGCCGCCGCGCCGGGTGGTCGACAGCAGCCCCACACTGGCCGGCAACCCCGGCCAGTGTGGCAGCAGCCACTGTGGATGTGTCGTCATTAATGTTGTTCCGGTTCCGGTATGCCGGCCTGGGCGATCAAGCCGGCGAAGTCTGCCGCCAGCGGCACGACCCATTCGCACTGCTCGCCGGTGGCGGGATGAACCAGGCCCAATCGGCGGGCCTGGAGGGCCTGGCGCGGGAAGACATCGGCCAGGTGCTGCTTGCCATACGTGGTGTCGCCGACCAGCGGGAAGCCGATCGACTGCATGTGGACACGAATCTGGTGGGTGCGGCCGGTTTCCAGGCGGCATTGCATCAAGCTCACCGGGCGACGGTCGAGGTCGCCACTGGCGATCAATTCGTAGTGCGTGATGGCCGGCTTGGCGCCCATGCTGGTGGACACCGCCATCTTGATGCGGTCTTTCGGGTGGCGGCCCATCGAGGCGTCGATGGTGCCGCTGGCGCGCGGAGTGCCCCACACCAGCGCGAAATACTCGCGCTTGACGGTACGGGCCGCCAGTTGGCGCACCAGGTCGGTTTGCGACGCCAGTGTTTTACCGACCACCATCAGGCCGCTGGTATCCTTGTCCAGGCGGTGGACGATGCCGGCGCGCGGCACGCCAGCCAGTTGCGGGCAGTGGTGCAGCAGTCCGTTGAGCAGCGTGCCGGACCAGTTGCCCGAGCCGGGATGGACCACCAGGCCGGCCGGCTTGTTGATGACCATCAGGTGCTCATCTTCAAAAACGATGTTAAGTTCTACCGGTTCCGGTTTAAAAGCCTCGTCTTCCGGCGCCGGTTGGGGCAGAATGACGATCTTCTCATCGCCGTAGACGGTATCCTTGGTGCTCTTTGCCGGTTTGCCATCGACGGAGACGAAGCCATCGGTGATCCACATCTGCAGGCGGCCGCGCGAATATTGCGGCACCAGCCCGGAGATGACTTTATCGAGACGCTGGCCGCACGCTTCGGGCGTCAGTTCCAGCTCGATCGGCGCCAGGCCGTCGTCCTCATCATAATCGCCGTCGAGGCCTGCATGATCGGGCGCGGCGGCCAGGTTGGCGGCTTGCTCAGCGTCCAGGTCGGTAGAGGATTCGGCCGAATTCGGCTTTGGAGTTAATATCACAGCATTCCCATCGGCTATAATCAGCCTATTGTAAAACTTTGGTTAAACAGCTTCTTGCAAAACAACATGCAAAAAAAATTATCGGTAGTCGCAGCAACGTTAGTGATGCTTAGTTTGTCGGCGTGCGGTGTCTTCTCGGAGAAAGCCGACGAAACAAAGGGCTGGACCGCTTCGAAATTATACTCGGAGGCGACTGAAGAACTCGAAGGCGCGCACTACGAGCGTGCAATTCAGCTGTACGAGCGCCTCGAATCGAGCTATCCATTCGGTACCTACGCCCAGCAGGCGCAGATGCAGATTGCTTACGCGTATTATAAATCGCAGGACCAGGCGCAAGCGCTGGCCTCGGTCGAACGCTTCATCAAGCTCCATCCCAACCATAGCCATGTCGACTACATGTACTACCTGCGCGGCCTGATCAACTTCAACGACCAGGTTGGCCTGTTGAATTTCGTGTACGAGCAGGATGTGACCGAACGCGATCCGAAAGCCACGCGTGAAGCTTACGCGGCCTTCAAGCAGCTGGTCGACAAGTTCCCGAACAGCCGCTACACGCCTGATGCACGGCTGCGCATGCGCTACCTGGTCAATGCCATGGCGTCGTACGAAGTGCACGTAGCGCGCTACTACTACCGTCGCGGCGCCTACTTGGCGGCCGCCAACCGCGCCATGGGCATCATGGACGACTACCGCGATTCGCCTTCGATCGAGGAAGCGCTGTTCATCATGATCCGCAGCTACGACAAGCTGGGCATGACCGAACTGCGCAACGACAGCGAGCGCGTGTTCCGCCTGAACTATCCGAACAGTAAGTTTCTGGAGGAAGGCAAGAAGGCCGAACGTCACTGGTGGAAGTTCTGGAGCAGCAAATAAAAGCAAAAGCCGGGATGAATTTCCCGGTTTTTTCGTTCTTTACCTGAATTTACGCCGGCTTATTCCGTCACTTTGCGGCGGAAAATCCACGTCGTATCGCTCGAATCGCCGGCGTCGAACGCATAGCCGTCCACGTCGAATTTTTTCAGTTTCTGCGGATCGCTCAAGCCTTTGACGGTGGCATACCGCGCCATCAACCCGCGCGCACGCTTGGCGTAAAACGAGATGATCTTGTACCTGCCGCCCTTCCAGTCCTCGAACTGCGGCGTGATCACCGGCACGTCGAGCAGCTTCGGTTTGACCGACTTGAAATATTCCTCCGACGCCAGGTTGACCAGCGCGCGGGCGCCCTGCTCCGCTGCCAGCGCGTTCAGTGCGCGGGTCTGGGTGTCGCCCCAGAAGTCGTACAGGTTCTTGCCGCGCGCGGTCGTCAGGCGGGTGCCCATTTCCAGCCGGTGCGGGTGGATCAGGTCCAACGGGCGCAGCATGCCGTACAGGCCGGACAGGATGCGCACGTGCTGCTGCGCATAATCGATTTGTTTTGCGGTCAGGCTGTAGGCGTCGAAGCCGGCGTACACGTCGCCGTTGAAGGCCATGATCGCCTGGCGGCCTTCGGCGGTGTCCGCCGTCCACGACGCGTAGCGGCCCACGTTGAGCGACGACAGTTTATCGGAGAGATCCATCAGCTCGCCGATCTGGGCCGGCGAAAATTCGCGCAGGCGGTCGATCAATACGGCCGACTGGTCGAGAAAATCGGGCTGGGACGTTAATTTCGTGGTGGGGGGAGTGTCGAGATCGAGACTTTTGGCGGGCGACAGCACTATCAACATATTGTTTATAACCATTTTTACTGAACTACCGACATGATACCTGTTCCACGCATCGTCATCGATACCAACGTCTGCCTCGACCTGTTCGTCTTCCAGGACCCGCGCTGGGCGGCCCTGCTCACGGCCCTGGAAACCGGCGCGGTGGAAGCCGTCACGCGCGCCGATTGCCGCGACGAATACAATATCGTGCTGCACTACCAGCACCTGCCGCTCGACGACGACAGCCGGCCGCTCGCTGCTGCCCGCTTCGACCAGCTGATCCGGGTCGTGGCGCCGGCCGAATCCGGCGTACGGCTGCCGGTCTGCACCGACCGCGACGACCAGAAATTTCTCGAAGTGGCGCGCGACGCCCAGGCCAGCGTGCTGATCACCAAGGACAAGGCGCTGCTGAAATTGGCCAGGCGGCTGACCAAGGCCGGCATGTTCCAGGTAATGGTGCCCGAGAAGTGGTTGCCGCCTGCGTGACCTGCGCTAGAATAGGCCATCTGTCCACTACATCGCCGCCATGAACAGCAGCCATCCCAGCAGCAACCCTGTCGCCACACCGGTGCTCGCCAGCCGCTTGCCGGCGGTGGGCACCACGGTCTTCACCCGCATGTCGATGCTGGCGGCGCAAGCGAACGCCGTCAACCTGGGCCAGGGCTTCCCCGATTTCCCCTGCGAACGCAGCTTGCTCGATGCCGTCACCGGCGCCATGCAGGCCGACTTCAACCAGTACCCGCCCATGAGCGGCGCACCCGTGCTGCGGGCCGCCATCGCCGCCAAGATCGGCCACCTGTATGGCCACGACTACGACGCCGACGACATCACCGTGACCGCCGGCGCCACCCAGGCGCTCACTACCGCCATCCTGTGCTGCGTGCATCCGGGCGACGAAGTGATCGTGATCGAACCGGTGTACGACAGCTATGTGCCCGCCATTACCCTGGCCGGCGGCGTGGCGGTGGCAGTCCCCATGGACATGCGCGCCAGCGGTTACACGGTGCCGTGGGCCAAGGTGGCCGCCGCCGTCACCACCCGTACCCGGCTGATCGTCATCAACACCCCGCACAACCCCACCGGCAGCGTGCTGCGCGGGTCCGATATGCATGCACTGGCCGACATCGTGCGTGGCACCAACATCCTGATTTTGTCCGACGAGGTGTACGAGCACATGGTGTTCGACGGCCAGCGCCACGAGTCGGTATGCCGCCACCCGGAACTGGTGGCGCGCGCGTTCGTCGTCTCGTCGTTCGGCAAGACCTACCACGTCACCGGCTGGAAAATCGGATACGTGGCGGCGCCGCCGGCACTCACTGCCGAATTCCGCAAGGTGCACCAGTACAATGTATTCAGCGTGAACACGCCGATGCAGCATGGCATCGCCAGCTACATGGCCGACCCGCAACCGTATCTGCAATTGCCGGCGTTTTACCAACGCAAGCGCGATTTGTTCCGCGCCGGCCTGGCCGGCACCCGGTTCGACTTGCTGCCTGCCGACGGCACGTATTTCCAGTGCGTGCGCTACGATAAGATTTCCACGCAAACCGAGGCCGAGTTCGCCGAATGGCTTACCACCGAGATCAAGGTGGCAGCCATTCCCGTCTCGGCGTTTTACCAGCACGGCAACGAATCGGGCATCGTCCGCTTCTGCTTTGCCAAACAGGATGCCACGCTGGCGCTGGCACTGGCCCGACTCGCCGCCGTGTAACGGAACCCCACCATGGCCGACCTCCCCGCTCCGGCGTCCGTGCTGCACAAGCTCAACCGGTGCAACCGGCATCTCGAGCACTTGCTCGAAAACCTGCGCAACGAACGCGATGCCGAAGGTGCACTGCGGGCCATTGCCGCTGACGTCGTGGGCGCAGTCGAGCAACAGGCCGATATCGCACTGGCCGCCATCCTGCTGAACCAGATCGCCGGCAGCTACGCGGTGCGCCACTGTATCGAAACTGCCGTGGTCGTCGTGGTGATGGCCCGCCGGCTGGGCAAGTCGCCGGCGGACACGCTCACCCTTACCGCTGCCGCCCTGACCATGAACGTGGGCATGCTGCGGCACCAGGACACGTTTCAGAACAAGCATACGCCGCTGTCCGGCGAGGAAATGGCCATCGTGCGGCGCCATCCCGAAGACTCGGCCAACCTGTTGCAGTGCGCGGGGATACAGGACGACGACTGGATTTCGTGCGTGCTGCTGCACCACGAAAACGATGAAGGCAGCGGCTACCCGGCCGGCATCGCCAGCCCCGAGGTAACGCTGAACGCCAAGCTGCTGAGCCTGGCCGACCGGTATTGTGCACAAGTGTCGGCGCGCAATTATCGGCGCTCGATCCTGCCCGACCAGGCTATCCGCAACCTGCGCGCCGACCGCGACAGCCCGGCCGATCCCGAGCTGCTTGACCTGTTTCACAGTGAACTGGGCGACTACCCGCCGGGATGCCTGGTGCGGCTGGACAATGGGGAACTGGCGGTAGTGGTCACGCGCGCCAGCAGCCACGGCGGCCGCCAGCAGGTGTATTGCCTGCGCACTGCCGCCGGCGCTGCGGTGCCCGCCAGGGCGCCGGCCGTGCGCACCACGGCCGTGAAGGTGGGAAGCGCTGCCGCTGACGATAGCACTGACGATAGCGCTGACGATAGCGCTGACAATAGCGGCCCCGCCATCGCGGGTGCCGTGGGCGAGGACGACGCCGATGTCCGCTTCAGCATGAAGCAGGTGTGGGGCGCCGAAGCCAGCCTGTAGCCCCTGCCCGCCCATCGATCAGCCAGATCGCGTTTGCCTTCGGCTTCAGCCATGCCGCGCATTTTTCGCGCGTCTACCTCGCCCGTTACCGCATGTCCCTAGTGCAGGGCGCAGCGTTGCCACGGCGCGTACGGCACGCACCGGCGGCGCCATAGCAACGCTGCGCCCGCTCAAGGCTGCGCGTGCTGCAGCTGTTCCAGCCGGCGATTGATAAAGGCCAGCAGTTCCGGCGTGATGCCGTCGCCGCCCCGGGCGCGGCTGAACGCTTCGCGCGCCGCCGCCGGTTGCTGCTCCGCCTGCAGCGAAATGCCCAGCCCCATCCACCACACGCCATTGACCGGCGCCAGTTTCAGCGCGGCCTGGTAGTACTGGGCGGCTTCGGCATGACGCTGTTCGCGCTGTAACACGCCGGCCAGGAACGCCTGGTAGTCGGCGTTGGCGGCCGCGTACGGCAGCGTGGTCATCAGGGTTTGCAGGGCCGGGCCGCCGCGTTCGAGTTGCAGCCGGGCCAGCACCATGGCCAGTCCCGGCTGGCGCCGGTCGATGCCCAGCGCCAGTCGCAGCTGGCGGATGGCGTCGTCGCTGCGGCGATTTTCCAGCAACAAGGTGACATAAGTCTGGCGCGCTGCTTCGTTACGCGGATCGATTTCCAGCGCGCGGTCGAGGTCGGCCAGGGCGGTGCTCACGCGCCCCTCCTGCAACGCTGCCAGCGCGCGCCGGTAGTTGTTGTCGGACAGCTGCTTCGGCGTCAGCTCCAGCCTGTCCATGGCCGCCGGCTCGCTGCTGCGCAATGCCGGTCGCGCCGCCGGTGGCTGGCGCACTGCCGGCGCCTCGGCAGTCTCGGCAACCCGCGTACGCGGCGGCGCAGCGGTGGCCGGCGCCAGCGGTTCGGGCGCCGGTTGCGGCGCCAGCGGTTCGGGCGCCGGTTGCGGCGCCGCCGATGCCTGCTGCGGCACCGGCGTTGCTGCGGCGCCCGGCGCCGGCGGCACTGCGGCAGCGGGCACCGTGAGCAGGGGCGCCGCAGCCGGCGTCATCTGAGGCACCGGCCCGACCGGTGCGCGCCCGGCCTGCCAGCGGTACCAGCCGGCCACCGCTGCCAGCACCAGCACCAGCACGATGATGGCCGCACCGGCCAGCAGCCATGGCCGCCGGTCGCGCTCGCTGGCTGGCACCGCTTTCAGTTCCGGCTGGCGCAAGCCCTCCTCGCGCGTGCCGCCGCGCGCATCGAGGTCTTGCAGCATTTTATTGATCAGACTCATAGACTCGCTCCGGTGAGCGCCCAGGCCAGGCCGCAGGCAGCAACCAGCAGCGCGGCTCCTGCCGCGTACCGGGTCCGGCGCGCACGCGCGCCCGGCTGCACGGTGTCGCGCGCGGCCAGGCTCACGTGGCGCCGTGTGACCTGCTGCGCGCCTTCGCCAAAGCATGCCATCAGCGCCTTGTTGGCGATGATGTTGACCAGGCGCGGGATGCCGCCGCTGGCGCCGTACAGGCGGGCGATGGCAGCGCGGGTAAACAACCGGCTGCCGTCGTAGCCGGCCACGCGCAGGCGGTGCGCCAGGTAATACTCGATATCATCGCGCCTCAGCGGTCCCAGGTGATAGTGGAACGTGATGCGCTGCGCCAGCTGGCGGATGGCATTGGCCTGCAGGCTTACATTGAGTTCCGGCTGACCGAACAGCACGATCTGCAGCAGCTTGCGCTTTTCCGTTTCCAGGTTCGACAGCAGGCGCAACGCTTCCAGGCTTTCGAGCGGAATGGCCTGCGCCTCGTCGAGCAACAGCAGCACTTGCTGGCCTTGCTGTGCGAGGTCGATCAGGCGCGCCGTGATCGACTTCAACAGCTGGTGCTGGTCGACGTCGCGTTCGAGCACGATTTCCAGTTCGTCGGCCAGCGCCAGCATCAGCGTGCGCGGCTCCAGGTACGGATTGGGAATATACGCGGTAACGAAGCCGGGGCCGATGGTGGCGATAAACTTGCGGCACAGCAGGGTCTTGCCGGTGCCGACTTCGCCGGTAATCTTGATAAACCCTTCGCCGCTGCGCGCCGCCACCAGCAAGGTATTGAGTGCCTCCTGCGAATGCGGGCTGGTGAAGAAATAGCTGGTGTCGGGCGTGATGTTGAACGGCGCCTCGCGCAGGCCGAAGTGTTTGGCGTACATGGTTACTTGCGCCCGGGTCCGCGCGGATCGAGGTCCTTGATGCGGCGGCCGCTGTCGAGCAGGTCCTGGTTCCAGTCCGACGTCGATTCGACCACGGTGGGCTTGATCAGCACCACCAGCTCGCGTTTCTGGATCACCTCGCCAGTCGAGCGGAACAGCGCCCCCACTACCGGCAAGCCGCCGATGCCGGGCACGCCGGAGCGGTCCGAGGTCGTGGCCTGACGCATCAGGCCGCCAATCGCCACCACCTGCCCGTTCTGGCCGCGCACGATGCTGTCCATCTCAGACGTCGATGACGACGCCAGCGGCAGCGACAGGCTGCCCAGCGCCACCCCGAGGTTGACCGCCTTGTTGACCGTGGACACCTGGCTGACCGACGGGTGCACGTGCAGGATGATGTTGCCCTGGTCGTCGATTTGCGGCGTGACGTCCAGCACCACGCCGGAAAAGAAAGGTTGCAGCGTGACGCTCGGGGTGGTGACGCCGGTGCCATTGCCGTTGTTGCTGGTGGTGGTGCTGACACCGGTGACGAAGAATTCGTCGGTGCCGATTTTCAGCAGCGCCTTCTGGTTGTTCAACGTCGCTATACGCGGGCTCGACAGCACATGTACCGTGCCCTGCCCTTCCAGGAAGGAAATCAGCGCGGCAAAATTACTGGTCTGGAAAGCCATGCCGAACAGCGTTCCCACTGCCTCGCCGGCGGCGCCCAGCGCGCTGCCGGGCGTGGCGGTGACGGTGCCGTTGCTGACCGTAACGGCAGCATTGTTGGCGCCCAGCGGGTTGAGCGTGGCGCCCGGCTGCACCATGCCCGCCGCCAGCCGGCTGTTGGTGCTGAGCTTGCCGAACGCCGCCCAGTTGACGCCGCTCTGGAAGTTGCTGTTGAGTTCAACCTCGAGGATTTTCGCTTCCAGGATCACCTGGCGATCGACCGACACCTGGGTGGCGCGCAGGTATTCATCGACGTTGCGCAGTTCGTCGGGCATGGCGCGGATCACGATCACGCCCGATTGCGGGCTGATGGTCACGCTGCGGCCCTCCTTGCCGCTGTCGACGATGGCGTCCAGCGCGGTTTTCAGTTCCACCCAGAAGTCGCTGGCCGAGCTGGTCTGCACGCTGGCAGCGTCGCGCTGCGATTGCGAACGGCCGCCGTTGCCGTTATCGCCGTTGTTGTTATTGTTGTTATTGTTGTTATTGTTGTTGCCCGAGTTATCGTTGCCGTTGTTGTTGCCGCCGCTGTTGCTGGTGCCGGCGTTGGCCACCGACGTGGACGACACGCGCAGGCTCGACACGCCCTTGCGGGTGGCGGTCAGGTAATTGACCTTGAACATCTTGGTCTGCATCGTCAGCGGCCGGATGTAAATCCGGGTGCCATCGATTTTATAGTCGTAGCCATACAGTTCGCGCACCGCTTCGAGCGCCTCGAACAGCGTCACGTCCTTCAGGTTGGCGGTAATGGTGCCGGTCACCTCGGGATTGATCAGCATGTTGTAGCGGGTGCCGGCAACAATCGAATTGAAAAACTGCTGCACCGGCACATTGTTGAACGACACATTAAAACGTTCTTCGAGCACCGCGCGCGCTTTCGGCAACTGCTCGGCCAGCTGCGCGACCGGCGGCAACAGGGCGCTGGCCACGGCATCGGCCTGGGTGGCGGCCGGCGGCTTGGCGTTCAACGCGGCATCGACTTCGGCGCCGATCTTGTTGTAGGTATCGCGCTGCGGCGGGGTGGTACAGCCGGCAAGCACCAGCGTGGTCAGCACAGCGATGGACAGTAACTTTTGCATAATCGTTCGCTTATTTGTTCGCAGAATTAACAGGTGCCGGGGACGCGTGCGGCAGCGGTGCGCCGGTGCGAGCCACGGGGAACAGCTTGAGTATCTGTTGCGCGCGGCCGCGTTGCAATACCACGTGGTCTTGGCCTACCTTGACCAGCGTGGCGCCATGGATGGTGTCGCCCGCCTGCAGCGACCGGCCGTCGATCACGGCCACCTGGCGCCCGTGGTTACCGAGCAAGACCGATTGCAGTTGCGGGCCGCTGGGCAGCGGCGCCGCGCCGGCCGCGGCGCCTGGGCGCGCGGCTGCCGGTGGCACGGTGGGGTCAGGCAGGGTTTGCGCGGCGGCACGCGGACCAGCCAGCGCGCAGGCCAGCGCCAGCGTGCATGCGGTTGCGGCGGCAGCTGTACTGCGCCGGGTCGGGGCGTTCATAGTTTCATCCATTTTTCATCCAGGCTCAGCGTATACAGCGTGAGCGTCAGCCGCGTCTCCGGCGCCGACTGTGCATCGAGACGCGCGGCGCCCCAGAACAGTTGTACCGGCAACCGCTCCAGCGCCTGCATGTACGCGATCATGTCCAGGTAGCCGCCTTGCAGGACGATTTCCACGCCGTGCCGGTACAGCAGCTCGCGCGGCTTGGCGGTTGCCGGTGCGCTTGCCGGTGCGCTTGCCGGTGCGCTTGCCGCGCCAGGCGGCGCCGGCGCCTGAGCGGGCGCTGCTGCCACTGCCGACGCTCCGGCGCTGGCAGCATCGTTCAAACCGGTCACCGGCAAGGTTTTGAGCGCCACCAGTTTCAATTGACCATTACCGCGCAGCAGATGTTCGAGCAGCGGCGCGATCTTCTCCGGCGCCACCAACCCTTTTTGCACAGCCAGCAGCGTGGCGCCCAGGCGCTCGATCTCGGCAGCCGTTTGCTTCAAATGAGCATGGGCCGGCGCATCGGGATCGAGCACAAAACCTTGCGCCTTGGCGGCTATTTCAAGATCGATGCCGCTGACCTGGTTCTGCTGCTGGAGAATCTCGCTCTGCAGCGCTTTCTGTCGCACCAGCAGCGGTTCCACCGCGACGGTGTAGATCAGGAACAGCACCGCGGCCGTCACGGCCACGAACACCATGGCCCGCTCGCGCAAGGTCAGGGCATCGAGTCTGGCGCCCAGCCTGATCCACTGTTGCTGCAGTTGGTTCATCGCGCCCCCCCTGCGGTTGCTGTCGATTGCAGGCTGAACTGCACAAACGGCGCAGCGACCGGCGCCGTCGGTGGCGCTGCGCCAGCAACGGCCGCCGCCTCGGGCCGGCCGATATCGAGGCTGGCGAAGCTCTTGCCCTGCATGACAGGTTCAAGCTTCAGGCGGCCGATGTACTGCGGAATCAAGGCTGGCTGCAAGGCGCGGCCCTGGACACCGATCTCGGTGCCGGCGCCCACGATGGTCACGCCGGTCAGCCACAGCCCCGGCACGTGCTGCCGCGCCAGCGCGCGGAAGTACTCGGCATAGCCGGCACTGTTGCCCAGCGTGCCCTGCTGCAGGAACGCTTCGACCCGGTGCAGCGACGCCAGCTCGGCCTCGGCCTGCGCCACCTCGGCGGCCAGCGCGGCGCTTTTCTGGCGCGGCGCAAATTGCCTGGTCGCCTCCACCAACCGGCGCTCGCGCTCGGCCACCCGGGCCTTGCCGGCTGCCGCCTGCTGCGCCAGCTGGTCCACGCTGCGGCCTGCATACCACGTCAGCAGCAGCGCACCGAGCACGATCACTCCGAGCGCCTCGGCCATCGGCAGCGCCGTAAAAATCTTCTTTTGCTTAAGGAAGATGGGATTGAACAGGTTGATCTGCTGGCTCACAGCACCACCTCCTCGTGGCGCAAGGCGGCGCCCAGCGTCAGGAAGAAGCGCTGCTGCTGGTCGACGTCGCGCAGCGCCGGTACCCGGCTCAGGTCGAACACGTCTTCCAGGCCCATCGCTTCGACCGGCGTGTACAGGTTGGCCGCCAGGTATTCGTGCAGGCCGGGCGCGCCGGTGGGTGCCAGCAGCAGCTTTTTCACGGCCACGTAATGGAACTGGCGGTCGAAATGGTCGAGCGAGCGCTGCAATTCAAGCGTGATCTTGTCAAAGCATAGCTGCTGCCTCTCGGTGTCCGGCTCCAGCAATTGGGCCAGCGTGACATCGATTCGGCGCGACAGGTACAGCTCGCCCTTGTACGTGATCGTCAGCAGGCCGCCATCGCCGTCGAACGACAGCAGCGCCAAGCCCCGCCCATCGGCTTCCAGCAGCGCCGAGATATTGCGTTGCGCCATTTCGGGAATGTCGATCACGTTCAATGCCAGTGCGGCCTCGGCAAACAGCGCCTGGCGCGCCTGGATCAGCGTGTTGCGCGCCGCCACGGCAAACATCGAGTGGCCGCGCGACATGCCGTTCGGGTCGACCGGAATGTCGAGCACGTCGATGGTCGCGTCGTCCACGTGGAAGTCCAGCATGTCCTTCAAGCGCCAGCGCACGGCAGTCTTGAGCTCGTCCTGCGGAACGTTGGGCGCTTCCACCGTCAGCATCTGGTATTCGCCGCCGCTGAGCAGGGTGCCGACACGGTACGTGGCGGCTTTCAGGTCGCGCGCCGCGCGCTCCAGTGCTTCCGGACTGCGGGCGTCGGCGGCGGGATAAAACGTCGCCAGCTCGACCAGCGGCCTGGCATGGCCGTGGCGCTGAACGCGGCCGGCACACAGTCCGTCACGCAAGCACGACAGGGTAATCCAGCCATCGCTTTTTTTAGTTCTCGAAAAAAATCCCATGCCCGCACTTCTCTGTGGTTATGTCGTTGATTATATTCAACTTACAGCACTTCTTTACGCAATTTGACATTCATGCCGTCAAAATACACATTTTTCCGTACAGCTTGTTTCTTTAAAGCTGCGCCCGGACCACGCGCTGGATGTAATCGGGGCTGTTGCTCGGCGCCGGACACGCCGCCCCGGGCGGTCCGCTGCACGCCGTGGACTGCAGCGTGAAGTGGCCGGCGGTGCCGTCGGGCGCCGCCGTGCCGAAACCGGTGGACGGCGCATCGCAGGTCACGGTGACGGTGAACGCCGACAGCGTGGTGCCGCTTGGCATGACAAACGTGACGGCAGTGGGACAACCGAGGCCGCCCGCCTGCAGTTGACGAAACAGCGCCCACTCGATGCCCGCCTTGGCCGCCAGGTATGCGCGCGCGCCCTGCTCGTCCTGGGTGCTGGCGGTACGCTGGGTGGTGGTCAGCGAAACCACCGCCACGCCCAACCCGGCCAGCACCAGCAGCAGGAAGATCGCGGTCACCAGCGCCACGCCGGACGACTTGCGGAGCATGGTATTTTTCATGGGGTGTTATTGACGTGAATTTGATGGACCAGCGTCACCGTCTCCAGCGCGCCGTCGGCAGTGGGCCGGCCCAGCGACAGGCCCAGCCCCACCAGCGCCGACTGCCGGTTGGCGCTGGTGCCGATGGTGAAATCGCAGGCCACGACATTGTTGGCCACCAGCACGCCGACGCCGCCAGTCGGCGTCGATTGCACCGGGCTGAAGGTGTCTGCCACCGAGCGCGTCAGCGTGCCACGGCCATCGGCCCGGCCGGCGCAGCGGAATGTCACCGGCTTGCCCACCACCTGGAAGCGCTGCGCGGGCGAGACGTTGGGCGCACGCGCGGGACTGGCAACGGCTGGCGCCGCAAACGGGTTGTTGATGACCGGTGCGGCGGCACCGCCGCCCAGGTCGGCCGCCGCCAGGCCGGCAAAGCCGATGTTCGGGATGCTCAGGGCGCCCACCGTGGTCGTGTCCCGGGACGTGATGCGCGCCAGGTTGGTGGCGGCGTAAGCGTCGGCATCCTGGAACCCGGCGCCCAGGTTGTAGATGGCGAGGTAATCCTGGCGCCCCGGCGGGAACGAGATGGCCGGCATCGGCCCCACCACGCTGAACCGGGCGGCGGCGGGGTCGGTAAAACTGAGCGGAATGCCGCCTTGCGGCGCGTCTTCCACCGACAGGTAGCGCCCGCCTCCCAGGGTGGGAATGAATTCGAGGTACAGCACGCCATCGACCGTGGTCACGCGCGCGCTGTTGGGCAGCGCCGCGCGGATTTCGCGCGCCATGCGGCGCAGCGCCAGGTCGGCCACGTCGCTCATCTCGGCGCGGCCGGCGCCGTCCACGTAATTGCTCACCGGGCGCTTGATGAACAGCACCATGCTGCCGGCGATGATTGCCGTGACCACGATGGCGACAATCGCTTCCACCAGCGTGAAGCCGCGCTGCGCGTGACGGCCTGGCAGGCGATGATGGATCATGGCAGCAAGGTGGGCGCGTAGCGCGTGCGGTAGCCGTCGAGCCGCACGACGTCGGCGGCGCCGCCGTAGGTGGTGGTCACCGTAATGTGCAGCACATCGAGGGCGCCCGCGCTGGAGGCGACCGGCGCGCCGGCGGGCCCCAGCGCATCCTGGGCGCTGACATAGGCGAGGCGCACGGTGGACCGGATCGGCGCCAGCGCGGTATTGCCCATGGTGGCCCCGGTGCCGTCCGTGCCGAAGGCGCGGCCGTTGATGTCGCGGTCCACGCCGTTGACGGCAAACGTGGCCTGGTCCACGCCGACCGCCGTGACATACTCGGCCACGTTGCCGTAGGGCCGGCTGGCGCCGGCCACGCGCGTCCCCACCTGCACCGGGGTGGCGCAACCGGCTTGGGACACGGCATCGTTGGCGGCGGGGTCGGTGGGCATGCAAAATGTGAACCGCGCCAGTTGCACTTCCTCCATCAACGCCTCGGCAATCATCAAGGCCTGCTTGCGGCGCAGTGGATCGGCGCTGGCGGTGGCACCGAGGTTGAGGATGCCGATGATGCCGGCAGCGGCCACGCCCATGATCACCATGAAGATGATCAGCTCGATGATGGTCACGCCGCCGACATGCCTGGCATGGGTGCCATGGGTGACGAACCCGGCTGGCTTAGAACACATAGCCGGTTTCCGCTTCCACGTTCAGGGTGGATGTCTGGCTGCCGCTGCGGACGTCGAGCGTCAGGCGGGCAAACGTGGAGGTGCCGCCGCCGGCGGGATCGGCGCGATTGAACGGCCGGCCGGCGGCGTCGAAAAAGAAAAAACCGCCCGCCGCCATCTCGGCGCGCTGGCCGGTGCCGGTCACGGCCACGACCACTGCCGCCGGCCGGCCGATGCAGGCCCAGTTGGCGACATACACGCCGCTGACGCAAAAGTTGCGGGTGGCGGCGCTGCCGTTATTGCCGCCGCCAGGCGCCTGCGCCCGGTCGCCGGGCGTGGCGCACGCCGCGCCGGCGTCCAGGCACACGGCAAAGCCGTCCGGCGTGGACCGTACGTACACATTGCGGTTCTGGGCGATGGCCAGTTTCTGGGCATAGCGGATCAGTGCCTTGGACTGGTCGGCGTATGCCCGCGCCTCGAACACCTGGCTGCCGAAAAAGCGGCTGCCGGCCACGGCTCCGAGGATGCCGATGAGCACCATCACCATCACCAGTTCGACCATGGTAAAGCCGGCGCGGCCGGCGTGCGAACTGGAAGGACTGGACATCGGCGGCGCTGGCAACCAGGTCGATCGTTACATCAGCACTGCGTTGCCAAGGTCGGGAAGGTAATCACCGGTGGCGTGTTGGCGGCCGCCGATTGCTGGTAGTTGACGAAGCAGGTCAGCGCCGTGGCCGTGCCGGCGATGCCGATCGGCACGAACGAGATCGAACCGACCGGGGTCACCGGATCGTTGGCTCCTGCGGCGCCGCCCAGGACGATGCGGTAATCGTTGGCGTTCAGACCAGCTGCGGCAGCGAACGCTGCATTGGCGGTCGGGTAGCCGCTCGCTTCCATGTTCACTTGCTGGCCTTCAAATACCGGCAGCACGTTCGGATTGATCAGCCAGGAGCCGTGGGCAGTGGCAGACGTGGACGCCAGGGCGCCACGCACCGCAGCCAGCGAAGCGACGCGCGCGTCGGCGCCGAGGTTGGAGAAGCGTGGCAAAGCCACTGCCGCCAGGATCCCCAGGATGACGATCACCACGATCAGTTCGATCAGCGTAAAACCCGACTGGGCGGCGGGCGCGCGGGTGACGGACATCGCTTGTTTGTTCATAAAACTTCTCCAAAATCGGCCATTGAATGAGGACAGCTGGCGCGGGGTCGCGTCATGCTTTCACTTGCTCAAACGTCAACCCGGTGACCGGGTTGGCGGCATTTTCCACATCGCCAGAGTTGTTGAGCAAGCGCAATAATTTTACCTTGAATTTCAAACGTTTCGTCTGGGCATCTAAAAAAGTTTCGGGGTTATTTAACAAATATACGACGCTTTTGTCGCGCCGATCGAAGCACCATTTCCCGCGGCCGATCTGGGCATCGGACGGCGAAAAGTACTCGCCTGCATAATTGACAGGTTTGCTTTTTAACCAAGCGAACGGATTTTCTTCGGCCAACATCGTTAAATTCACCGTGCGATCAGGCAACTTTCCCTGGGCCACCCGAATTTGTAACGCCGCCTGCAGGTTGGCCACGGTCATCTGCAGGGACGCCCGCTCGGCTTCGGCCTGGTAATACCGGATCCGGCTCAGCAAAACCGTGGTTAGAACGCCAATCACGAGCAGTGCGACGGCAAATTCCAGCAGGGTATGGCCGCGTTGTTTCTGCGTCACAAATATTGCCATAAAATTCACAGTTGCCGGTTAATGACGCAGCGCCGCCTTGCCCAGGTCCCAGATCGGCAGGAAGATACCGAGCGCCAGAATGAGCACCATCACGCCGAGAAACACGATCAGGATCGGCTCGATCTGCGCCGACAGGGTTTTCAGCTCGTAGTCGACTTCGCGCTCGTACATCTGGGCGATTTCATCCATCAGGTCGTCAATCGCACCGCTCTCCTCGCCCACCGCAATCATTTGCAGCACCACCGGCGTAAATACGCCAGCCGCGGCAGCCGTGCGCAGGATGCTGTCGCCGCGCTCGACGCCGTCGCGCATCTGTTCCACGCGCGCCGACAGATAGGCGTTGTCCACCGTCTGCGACACCACGGTGAGCGCCTGCACGATCGGCACGCCGCTGCGCGACGACAGCGCAAAGCTGCGGGCAAAGCGTGCCAGCGTGGCCTTCTGGATGATCTTGCCGGCCACGGGGATGCTCAGTTTGAACTTGTCCCACTGGTAGCGCCCGCCTGTGGTGCGCCGCCAGCTGCGAAAACTCCAGCCACCGATCACCAGCGCGCCTGCCATCGCCGGCCAGTAGCGCACCGTAAAATTGGAGGTGGCAATGAGGATCCGGGTCATCAACGGCAGTTCCGCGTGCAGGCTGGCAAACACGCCCACGAACGCCGGAATCACGAAGATGTTCACCACGGCCATGGCGGCAATCATGGCCACCACCACGAAGCTCGGGTAGCGCAATGCAGTTTTTACGCGCTCGCGCATGTCGCGGTCGAATTCCAGGTGGTCGAACAGGCGCAGGAACACTTCTTCCAGGCGCCCGGTCATTTCGCCCACCCGCACCATCGACAGGTAAAACGGCGAAAACACGTCGGGGTGGCGGCGCATGGCGGCCGACAGTTCGCGGCCCGAGTCGAGCGACTCGCGCAGGTCCTTGATCACCTTGCCGAACGATTTGCTGACCGCCGATTCCTGCAGGCCCGCCAGCCCGCGCATGATGGGCACGCCGGACTTGAGCAGGGTGTACAGTTGGCGGCTGAACAGCTGGACGTCCATCGAGGTCACTTTTTTTTCCAGCAGCCGGGCCCACCAGCCCTCGCCGTCGTCGGCCACGATTTTTTGCGTTACCGTGATCTCGATCGGCGTCACGCCGGTGTTGAACAGCTGGTCGGCTACGGCGCCGCTGTCGGCCGCCTCCAGCACGCCTTGCATCAGTTCGCCGCGCGCGTTGCGGGCCTTGTAGGCAAAATACGGCACCTTATTCCTCGATCTGGTTGCTGATGCGCATCGCTTCGGCAATGGTCGTGCGGCCCTGCACCACCAGTTGCACAGCGTGGCGGCGCAGGGTTTCCCCGGCCATCTGCTGCTGCGCCACTTTCAGGAAGTGCGACGGATCGGGATCGTTGGCGGCATCGACCACGGCGCGCGTCATTTCCAGCAATTCATACACGCCGGTACGGCCGCGGTAACCCATGCCATTGCAATGCGAACAGCCCTTGCCGTGAAAATAGCGCGCCTTGTCCACCTTGTCGTTCAGTTCCAGGCTCAGCCATTCACGCTCGGCCGGAGTGGGCTGGTACGGCGTGGTGCAGCTCTCGCAAATGGTGCGCACCAGGCGCTGCGCCAGCACCGCCTGCAGCGAACTGCCCACCATGTAACGGGGCACGCCCATGTCCATCAGCCGCAGCGGCGTGCTGACGGCATCGTTGGTGTGCAGGGTGGACAGTACCAGGTGACCGGTCATGGCGGCGCGCAGCCCGATTTGCGCAGTTTCCTGGTCGCGCATTTCGCCCACCAGCACGATGTCCGGGTCCTGCCGCAGCGCCGAGCGCAGCACGCGGGCAAAGTTCAGGTCGATCTTGTCGTTGACCTGCACCTGGTTGATGCCGGCCAGCCGGTATTCGACCGGGTCTTCCACCGTGATCAGTTTTTTCTCGACCGAATTGAGTTCCGACAGCGCGCAGTACAAGGTCGTGGTCTTGCCGCTGCCGGTGGGGCCGGTGACCAGCACCAGGCCATTGGGGCGCTGGACAATGGCGCGGAATTTTTCTACCAGCGCGCGCGGCATGCCGATCGCGTCGAGCCGCAGCGCGGTACCGCCCTGGTTGAGCAGCCGCATCACCACCGATTCGCCGTGCTGGGTGGGCATGGTGGAAATGCGCACGTCGATCCGCTGGTTGCGCACGCGCACGGCAAAGCGCCCGTCCTGCGGCAGGCGCTTTTCGGAAATATCGAGGTCCGACATCAGCTTCAGGCGCAGCGCCAGCGATGGCGCAATCTTGATATCGGTCTCGGTCTGCAGGTGCAGCACGCCGTCGATGCGGAAGCGGATCTGCAGCCGGCCTTCCTGCGGTTCGATGTGGATGTCGGAGGCGCGCACCTGCGCGGCGTCGTCGAACACCGATTGCAGCAGCTTGACGATCGGCGCTTCTTCCAGATTGGGATTGGCGGCCAGCGCGCCGAAGTCGACCGAGATGTCGCCCAGGTCCTGCTCCAGCTCGCGGGCCAGGTCGGAAATATCCTCGGTACGGCGGTAAATGCGGTCGATCACGCCCAGCACTTCGGTCTCGTTGACCACGGCCAGTTCGATGGTCTGCTTGACGATGCGCGAAATTTCGTCGTACGCGAACAGGTCGGTCGGATCGGACATGCCTACCAGCAGCGTGCCGTGGCGGTCTTCCAGCACCAGCGCCCGGAACCGCCGGGCCTGGGTCTCCGGCAGCATGCGCACGATCTCGGGATTGACGTTGAAGAACTTCAGGTTCAGGTACGGAATGCTGAGCTGGCGCGCCAGCGCATTGGCAATCTGCTCCTCGGTAACAAAACCGTTTTCAACGAACACCCGCCCCAGCTTGCGGCCGCTGCGCTTTTGCTCGGTCAGTGCCAAGCCCAGTTGCTCTTCCGACAGCAGCTTTTGCTGCACCAGGATTTCTCCCAGCCTCACCTTTTCCGGCCTAGCCATACCCGCTCCCTATTGACAAGCTGCGAACAAACCGCGCACCAACATTTAATGCTTAATGACAACTTGCGAACATTCTAGACGAGAATGTGACATTTGCGATGAAGAAAGACGAAACGATGTCGCATTCCGCGCACGAATACGCTACAGTGTGGTTTCGTTTCCCACCGGCTACTTAGCCCTTGCCTTCATCCGCATCAATGACCGAAACCGCCCTGCGCTTCCAGCAAGTTGTCAAACGTTATGGCCCGGCCAGCGTGTTGCAAGGAGTCGATCTGGACGTGCCGGCCGGCGCCTGCTTCGGCCTGGTGGGGGTCAACGGCGCCGGCAAAACCAGCCTGATCAAATGCCTGCTGGATTTTTGCTCCCTCGACGCCGGTCAGATAGCCATTTTCGGCCAGCGCCACGACCGCCCGGCCAGCCGCGCGCCGCTGGGTTTTTTGCCCGAGCGTTTCATTCCACCGTATTACTTGACCGGTGCCGACTTCATTAAATACCTGCTGACCTTGCAAGGACTGGCGTACGATACGCAGGCGGTATCCGCCATGCTGGCCGCGCTGGACCTTGACCCGGCCGCGCTGAAGAAAGCCGTGCGCAACTATTCCAAGGGCATGACCCAAAAGCTGGGACTGGCCGCATGCCTGCTGTCGAACAAGCGCCTGTACGTGCTCGACGAACCGATGAGCGGGCTCGATCCGAAAGCACGCGCGCTGCTCAAGGAGCAACTGCGCGCCCTGCACGCCGCCGGCAGCACGCTGTTTTTGACGTCGCACGCGCTGGCCGACGTGGACGAGCTGTGCGACCGCATGGCGATCCTGCACGACGGCGCCATCCGCTTTACCGGCACGCCCGCCGAATGTCGCGCCCGTTATGGGGCCGACACGCTGGAGCAGGCGTTCCTGGCCTGCATCGCCTGACCATGGCGCCTTCCACCATGTACCAGGAGCACTTCGGCCTGCGTGAAACCCCGTTCGGCATCACGCCCAATCCGGCGTTTTTCTACCCGGGCGACACCCGTGGCGAAATTCTCGACGCCTTGCTGTACGCGGTGTGCCACGGCGAGGGCATCATCAAGGTCACCGGCGAAGTCGGCGCCGGCAAGACCATGCTGTGCCGCATGCTGGAAAGCCGGCTGCCGGAGCATATAGAAGTCATTTACCTGGTCAACCCGAATCTCGATGCCGTCGAAGTGCAATACGCGATCGCGGCCGAACTGGGCCTGGCCACGCGCGGCTACCGGGTCGATGAAATCCAGCGCGCCGTCCACGGCCACCTGATCGGCCGCCACGGCCAGGGCCAGCACGTGGTGCTGCTGGTCGAGGAAGCACAGGCGATGCCGCTCGACACGCTGGAAGCGATCCGCCTGCTGACCAACCTGGAGACGGCCAGCAGCAAGCTGCTGCAAATCGTGCTGTTCGGCCAGCCCGAACTCGACGCCCACCTCGATCTGCCCGGCATGCGGCAGTTAAAAGAACGGATCACCCACAGTTTCACGGTGCCGGCCATGGCCCCGGCGCTGGTGGCGGAATTCCTGGCGTTCCGGCTGGCGGCGGCCGGCCACGACGGCGCGGACAGTGCCGACGAGCCGGTGTTCAGCCCGCAGGCCGTGCGCCTGATCAGCAACGCTTCGCAAGGCATCGTGCGCCGCATTAATGTCCTGGCCGACAAGGCGCTGCTGGCCGCGTATGCCGACGACGCCACGACCGTCACCGCCCGCCATGCGCGGCTGGCAATTGCCGAATCGCCGTATCGTGGGTATCGTGCGCACGGCCCGCGCCGCTGGTGGCAACTGCAGCCCGGTCACTTGCGAACACGCACTGTTGCAATCGCGTGTTTGATGTGTCTGCTATTTGCCGCAATCTATTGGAGCATCCTTGCAGCGACTTCCGAATTGTAAGATCATGATCGATATAATTGCATATTTACAACATCCTGGTAGTGCCCTGGGCCGGAAAGACTCAATGAAAAAACTAGCCTGTTCCCTGGTCCCGGTGGCCTGCGGCGTATTGCTCGGCGGTTGCGCCACGACCGCGCTGCCGCCCTCGCCCACCCATGTTTCCGAACCGCCGCGCACGGCCGGGGTGATCCCCGAGCCGGTGCGCCAGAGCGCCATGCTGCCGCCGCCCAAGCCCACGGCCAAGGTGGAAACCTACAGCGTCACGGTGCACAAGGTGCCGGTGCAGTCGCTGCTGTTCGCCCTGGCGCGCGACGCCGGCCTGAACGTGGACGTGCACCCGGGCGTGGAAGGCGCGGTCACCCTGAACGCGCTGGACCAGACCCTGCCGCAATTGCTCAGCCGCATACAGCGCCAGGTGGACATGCGTTACGACATCAACGGCGGCACGCTGACGGTCATGCCCGACGCGCCCGAGTGGCGCAACTACAAGGTCGATTACGTCAACATCGCGCGCAGCACCAGCAGCAGCGTGAATATCGCCACCCAGATTTCCACCACCGGTGGCGGCGCCGGCGCATCGAACCCGGTCATGGCGACGGTCGCCAGCAACCAGACCGGCAGCGGCGGCACAGGTACTGGCAGCACCGGTGGCAATAGCGCGGCGGGCAGCGCCAGCAATAGTCCGAGCAATAATTCCACCACCGTGGTCAACAACCGTTCGGACAATAATTTCTGGTATAGCCTTGAAAAAAACATCCGCGACATGCTGCGGCCCACCACCATCAACGACAAGCTGGTCGATCCGCTGGCGCAGCAGCAGCCATCGCAGCCCGGCGCTGCGCAGGCGGGCCAGGGACAGCAGCCCGCCACGCCGTCGCCATTTGACGGCGGCGCGTTTGGCGCCAATCGCAACAACACCACCACCAATTCGGTGATCGTCAACGCCGAAGGCGGCCTGATCGCCGTGCGCGCCACCAGCCGCCAGCATGAAAAGATCCGTGAATTCCTCGACATCGTGCTAGGCGCGGCCAAGCGCCAGGTGCTGATCGAGGCGACCGTGATCGAGGTTACCCTCAACAACAGCTACCAGCAGGGCATCAACTGGTCGTCGCTGACCGGTGGCGGCAACTTCCGCCTGACCCAGGTGGGCGGCGCCACCGGGGGCAGCACCAGCGCGGGCGCCACGCCTGGCGCCTTCGTGCTCAACTACCTGAACCCGAGCGGCAGGTTCGGCAACCTGACCGGCACCATCCAGTTGCTGGAATCGTTCGGCAAGGTCAAAGTGCTGTCGAGCCCGAAAATCAGCGTGATGAACAACCAGACCGCGCTGCTCAAGGTCGTGGACAACAATGTATTCTTCTCGATCAAGGTCACGCCTGCCGTGCTGGGCAGCACCGGCACGCCGATTTCGCAGGCCGTGTACGAATCGAAGCTGGAAACGGTGCCGGTGGGCTTCGTGATGAGCGTCACGCCGCAAATTGCCGACAACGACGAGGTGACCATCAACGTGCGCCCCACCATTACCCGCATCGTCAGCTACGTCAAGGACCCGAATCCGGCGCTGGCCACGGCCAACGTGGAAAGCCTGGTGCCGGTGATCCAGGCGCGCGAACTCGAATCGCTGATGAAGGTGCCCAGCGGCCAGATCGCCGTGATGGGCGGCCTGATGCAGGACAGCGTGGACAACGCCAAGGACGGCGTGCCGGGGTTGTCGCGCCTGCCGCTGGTCGGCGATTTGTTTGCGTACCGTAACGAGAGCAGCACCAAGACCGAGCTGGTGATTTTCATGCGCCCGATCGTGGTGAAAGACGCCAGCGTCAACGGCGACTACAAGGATTACCGCTACCTGCTGCCGGGCCAGCCCGATACCGAGCCGTATCCGGAACCGGTCGCCTATCCAGTCCCTACCGCCAAGGCCAACGGATCATGAGCTTACTAATGCAAGCGCTCAAGAAGGCCGAGCGCGCCAAACAAAACGCCGCCGGCGACGTCGAAGTGGACCGGCCGTCGCAGGAATTCGACGACATCCTGGCCTTGCCCCCCTCACCTTCGCCCTCGCACTCACCCGCGCCCGCCCCGGCATCGGCCGGCGCCACGGCGCCGCCAAAACGCGAGCTGAGCCTGGACTTCGAACCGGCGTTCAGCCTGGAGCCGCCGGCGCCGCCCGCTGCCAACCTCATCGCGCACCCGGCGCCCGACCCGCTGCCGCCAGCCAGTCCGCAGCATGCCTCGGGCCTGGCCTTCGACCTGGCGCCCGATCCGGCCGCGCCGCCGGCACCGGCAGCCGCCACCCCGGCGCCTCCCGTGCAGGCGACTGCAGCAGAGCACCCGGCCGCACCGTCGGCCGAGACACCGCGCGCCACCGGCGCGGCCAGCCACGATGACCGTTCCACGGCAACCGCAGCAGCGGCGGCAGCAGCAGCAGCAGCAGCGACCCGGGCCGCCGCAGCCAAACCCAGGACCACGCCCGGCCACCGGCCCGGCGCTGGCGACCCGCCGCGTGCCCGCGCCCGTGCCGCCGCCCAGGCCGGCGCCCAGCCGCCCGGCATGGACCCGGAACGGCTACGCCTGATCGGCCTGCTGGCGGTACTGGCGCTGATCGTGCTCGGTTTTGGCTATTACTACTGGCAAGCGGTGATGGCGCCCGGCGCCGGCGCGCGCCTGCCGCCCGTGGCCATGCCGCCACCGGGTGCCACCGGCGCCACGCCGGTGCAATTTGTCGGCCCCGGCGGCGCCGCGGGCAATCCGGCCAACCCGGCCAGCCCCGGCAGCGATCCCGGTGTCGATCCGTCGGTCGCCGGCATGCTGGCGCCCGCTTATGGCACTGGACTGAACCGCACCGCGCGCGACGAGATCGAACGCCGCCTGGAACGCACCGAGCAGGAACTGGCGGCCGCCCAACAGGCGATCCAGGCCCAGGCCCAGCACCTGTCCCCACGCCAGGAACGCCTGCCGCCCGTCGCCGCGCCCGAGAACACCGATATCCGCGTGGCCCGCGCGGTGCAACCGGCGCGCGTGGTGCCGGCGCTGGAAAACGCGTACACGGCACTCAATAGCGGCGACCTCGGCAATGCCCAACAGCAATACGAGACCGTGCTGCGCCAGGACGCCAACAGCCGCGACGCCCTGCTCGGCCTGGCCACCGTGGCGGCGCGCCAGAACCAGGGCGCGCAAGCGTCCGCCTATTACCTGCGCCTGCTCGAACTCGATCCGAACGACGCCACTGCCGTTGCCGGCCTGGTCAGTTTGCGTGGCGGCGACGCCAGCCAGAGTGAGCGGCGCCTGAAGGCTATCCTGGCCAGCAATCCCGATGCCGGTCCGGCGTTGTTCGCACTCGGTAACCTGTACGCGCAGCAAAGCCGCTGGCCGGAAGCGCAGCAGACATATTTCCGCGCTTACACGGCCGCGCCCGACAATGCCGATTACGCGTACAACCTGGCCATCGGCCTCGACCGCCTGAACCAGGGCACGCTGGCGCTGACCTATTACCAGCGCGCGCTGGCCCTGGCGCAGGACAAGGCGGCCGGTTTCGACCGCAACGCGCTGCGCCAGCGCATGCACGAACTCAGCCTTAGCAGCGCGCACTAGGAGTTCCATGGCAGAACAAGTAAAACTCCCGCTCGGCAAGCTGCTGATCCAGAAAGGCGTGATCAGCGAAGACCAGTTGCGCATCGCGCTGATCGAGCAAAAACGCAGCAACGAGCCGCTGGGCAAACTGTTGATCACGCTGGGCTTCGTTACCGAAGCAACAGTGCGCATGGCGCTGTCGGAAAACCTGAACCAGCAAAGCGCCGATCTGACCAGCCTGGTGGTCGATGCGATTGCACTGAAACTGATTCCGAAGGAAGTGGCCAAGCGCTACCGCGTGTTCCCGATCGTGTACGAGCGCGCCACGGACAACCTGATCCTGGCCATGTCCGACACCAGCAACATCGTCGCGCTCGACCAGATCAGCGCCATGCTGGTCAAGGGCATCACGATTACGCCGCTGCTGGTCAATGAATCGGACATTTCGCGCGCGATCGACCAGTACTATGGCTTCGAGCTGTCGATCGACGGCATCCTGCATGAAATCGAAACCGGGGAAGTGAACTACGCCAGCCTGGGCACCACGTCGGACGAGTACAGCCAGCCGATGGTGCGCCTGATCGATGCCATTTTGGCCGACGCCGTGCAAAACAGCGCATCCGACCTGCACTTCGAACCGGAACAGTCGTTCCTGCGCATCCGCTACCGCATCGACGGCATCCTGCGCCAGATCCGCAGCCTGCACAAATCGTACTGGCCGGCGATGGCGGTGCGCCTGAAGGTGATGTCGAACATGAATATCGCCGAAACCCGGGCGCCGCAGGATGGCCGCATCTCGATCAAGTTCTCGGGCCGGCAAATCGATTTCCGGGCGTCGGCGCAACCGACCACGCACGGCGAAAATTTCGTGCTGCGCGTGCTCGACCGCCAGAAAGGCATCGTCCCGCTCGACGGCCTGGGCCTGGGCGAACCGGAACTGAACCTGCTGAAACTGATGATTGCCCGCCCCGACGGCGTGATCCTGGTCACCGGCCCTACCGGCTCGGGCAAGACCACGACCCTGTACTCGATCCTCAACCACATCAACACCGAGAGCGTCAACATCATGACGCTGGAAGATCCGGTGGAATACCCGATGAACATGATCCGCCAGACGTCGGTCAACGAATCGGCCAAGATGGGCTTTGCCGAAGGCATCCGCTCGATGATGCGGCAAGACCCGGACATCATCCTGGTTGGTGAAATCCGCGACCGCGAAACGGCGGAAATGGCGTTTGCCGCCGCCATGACCGGGCACCAGGTGTATTCCACGCTGCATACCAACTCGGCGATTGGCGCGATTCCGCGCCTGCTCGACATCGGCGTGCTGCCCGACATCATGTCCGGCAACATCATCGGCATCATTGCCCAGCGCCTGGTGCGCAAGCTGTGCCCGTACTGCCGCGAAGCGCATGTGGCCGACGATGTCGAACGCCAGTTGCTCGGACTGAAGGAAGACGCGCCGCCGCCAACGCTGTACCGCGCCGTCGGTTGCGACCGCTGCGCCCACCAGGGTTACAAGGGCCGCATCGCCATCATCGAATTATTAAAGATGACGCCGGCGCTCGACGAACTGGTGGCGCGCCGGGTGTCGTCGCGCGAACTGAAAACGTCTGCCGCCGCCGGCGGCTTTCACAGCCTGATCGACGATGGCGTGCGCCGGGTGCTGGAAGGCGTGACCACGCTGGAAGAAGTGGGCCGCGTGGTCGACCTCACCGAGCGGCTGGGGAGCGTGCACTGATGCCCCAGTACCTGTACCGCGCCATGAACGGCGCCGGCCAGATCCAGCCGGGGAATATGGATGCCTCCAACGAGCCGGACCTGGAACTGCGCCTGCACCGCATGGGGCTGGACCTGATCGATTGCCGCGTGTCGCGCGCGCGCGTGGTGGCGCTCAAACGCGTGATCACGCGGCGCGACCTGATCAACTTCTGCTTCCACATGGAGCAGCTGACCGGCGCCGGCGTGCCGATCCTCGAAGGCTTGAACGATTTACGGGAAAGCATCGACCACCCGCGCTTCCGCGAAATGATTACCGGCCTGATCGAAAATATCGAAGGCGGGCTGCAACTGTCGGCCGCCATGCAGTCGTACCCGGAAGTGTTCGACCACACGTTTACCAGCCTGGTGATGGCGGGCGAGCAAAGCGGCAAGCTGACCGAAGTGTTCAAGAATCTGTCGGAAAGCCTGAAGTGGCAGGACGAGCTGGCGTCGCAGACGAAAAAAATCGTCATGTACCCGGCTGCCGTGGGCCTGTTCGTCACCGCCGTGACGTTTTTCCTGATGATCTACCTGGTGCCGCAGCTGACCAGCTTTGTCAAAAACATGGGCAACACGCTGCCGCTGCACACGCGGGCGCTGATCTGGGTGTCGAACATCTTTATCGCGTACTGGTACATCATCGTGGCCTTGCCGGTCGTGGGCTACTTCGGTCTGCGCGCCTGGCTCGGCCACAGCGAGCAGGCCCGGTATATCGCCGACGGCTTCAAGTTGCGGCTGTGGCTGATCGGCCCGGTACTGCACAAGATCATGCTGGCGCGCTTTGCCACGTTTTTTGCCATGATGTATGCGTCCGGCATTTCCATACTCGAATGTATCCGCCTGTCCGAGGGCATCGTCGGCAACCGCGTGGTGGCCGCCGGCCTGCGGCGCGCGGGCCAGCTGATTTCCGAGGGCCAGGGCATCACCGCCGCGTTTCAGAACACGGGGATCTTCCCGCCGCTGGTGATCCGCATGCTGAAGGTGGGCGAGACCACCGGGGCGCTTGACGGCGCGCTGCGCAACGTTGCCTATTTTTATAATCGCGAAGTCAAAGAAATGATCGAGAAGGTGCAATCGATGATAGAGCCGGCCATGACCGTGATCCTGGGCCTGATGGTGGGCTGGATCATGTTGTCCGTGATGGGCCCGATTTACGACACGATCAGCAAGATCCAGACCTGAGGCTCCCGTGCTGAACCGACATGTACTCTATCTGAGCAACGAACACCTGACCGCCTGGCGCTGGGAACGCGACCGCCTGCTGGGCGGCGCCACGTTCAGCAACGACGCCGCCGGCGTCGACGCCCTGCTCGACCACCTCGAGCAGCACGGCATCATGCCGGTCTACCTGCTGGCCGACCTGATCGAGGAAGACTTCCAGCGCCTGCAACTGCCGCACGTGGGCGGGCGCGCCGGCGCCACGCTGATGCAGCGGCGCCTGCTGCAGCAATACCGCGAAACGCCGTTCCGCCACCACGAGGTGCAGGGCCGCGAACCGGCGGGCCGGCGCGACGACGTGGTGCTGCTGTCGGCGCTGACCAACCCGGTCACCGTGCTGCCGTGGGTGGAGGCGCTCGAGCAGCTGCGCATCCCGCTGGCCGGCCTGTATTCCACCACTTTGCTCAGTGAGCACCTGGTGCGCAAGCTGGGCTTGCTCGACGAGCACCTGCTGCTGGTTACCCAGCAATCGGCCGGCTGGCGCCAGAGTTATTTCCAGCGCGGCCAGCTGAAATTTTCACGGCTCACGCCGGCCATCGACCGCGATGGCGATGCGGTCGACGTCGGCACGGAAACCGCAAAGACCCAGCAGTTTTTAACCAGCGTGCGGCTGGTACCGCGCGGCAGCGTGCTGCAGGCAGTGGTGATTGCCGCCGACGACCAGCTGGGCACGCTTGACGCCCAGTGCGCCGACGGCCCGGAAACGGCGTTCCGCCTGCTGCCGCTGTCGCAGGTCGCCGACCGGCTGGGTTTGAAAGTGGAGGCCGGCAAGGCGCAGGAAGGCGCGAGCCGGCTGGCCGATACCACGCTGCTGGCGCTGCTGGCCAAGACCCGGCCATCGAGCCATTACACGCTGGGGCCATGGCGCCGCTACTACCAGCTGTGGCGCGCGCGCCGCAACCTGTACGTGGCCGGCGCCACGGTGGCGGTGGTCTGCGCCTGCGCGGTGGGCATCAATTTGTGGCAAACTGCCGCGGCCCGCGCCGACAGCGCACGGCTGGCGGCGGAAGCGCGCCAGTTCGACCGCCGCTACAACGACGTCATGGCGGCCATGCCGCCGCGCGTGACCACCACCGCCAATATGCGCGCCGCCATCAACGTCGAGCGGATGCTGGCGGTGCAAGGGCCGTCGCCATGGCAGCTGGTATCGATGGTCAGTGCGGCGCTGGACCAGTCGCCGCAGATCCGCCTGCTGCAACTGGGCTGGAAAGTGGACTTGCCGGGCCAGCCTGTAGCATCGGCGCCGGTGCTGGCCAACGGCAGCACCGGCGCGGCCACCGCCACGCCGATGTCGTCGCTGCTGGCCGGAATCCCGGCGCGGCCGCCGCAAACCCTGCTGCTGGAAGCCGAAATCCTGTCGCCCGAAGATGATTACCGCAATGCCGTCAACACCATGAACCTGTTTGCCCAGCAACTGGCGACCAATCCGCGCCTGATCGTCCAGGTGGACAAGCCGCCGCTCGACACCCGCCCCTCGGTGCGCCTGGACGGCAAGGCCGGCGCCGCCACCGAAAGCACGCGCGCGCGCTTCTCGCTCAACCTGGTATGGAAGCCATGAACCCGCCCACCGTGACCGCCAAAAAAGCCGCCCCCGCCCCGGCCATGGCGCTGCCGTACTGGATCGCCGGTTTCGGCCAGATCCGCACTGCGGTGCTGGCCGCCACCGGCGCGGTGCTGGTGGGCCTGACCCTGGTGGCCGCCACGTCGCTCAGCCGCCAGGATGCCGACGACGGCATGCAGCGCGCGCAGCGCCTGCGCGACGCCGCCCACGCGCGCTATACCCAGGTGGACAATGAAAAGCGCGATATCCGCAACTTCCAGCAGCGTTACGTGGAACTGCGCCAGCGCGGCCTGATCGGCGAAGAACGGCGGCTAGAATGGGTCGATGCGATCCGCCAGGTGCAGGAGGACCTGCAGTTGCCGCCGCTGAGCTACCAGATCGACCCGCAACAGCCGGTGCGGCTGGAAGCGGCGCTCGACCTCGGCGACTACCAGTTGCGCGGCAGCCGCATGCGGCTGCACATGGAGCTGTTGCACGAAATGGACTTGTTCGACTTCCTGGCCGGCCTGCACGCCCGCGGCTTTTTCGCAGCGCAAGATTGCACCCTGAAGCGGCTGGCGACCGCCACCCAGGCCAACGCCGGCCCTGGTAGCCCTGCCAGCCCTGGTAGCCCTGGTAGCCCTGGTAGCTCACCGGGCGCCACGCTGGGCGCCGACTGCACGCTGAACTGGATCACGATGGCGCCCGCCGCCGCGGGCGGCTTGCCGGTGGCGCTGGCCAGCAAGGGGCAGCCATGAAGCCCGCGCTGCCGCTGGCGCTGGCGCTGGCCATGATCCTGCCGGCGACGGCACAGGCCCAGGCCGGCCTCGGCCGCCTGTTCAACGCCCCGCAAGAACGCCAGGCACTCGACCGCCAGCGCGCCAGGCCAATCGCCGCGCCGGCCGGCGCCACGTCGGCGGCGCCGGCCGCTCCGGTCCCGGCCTACCCGGGCGACGCGGCTGCGGCGCCAGCCGGCCCGGCTAACCCGGCCGCCATGGCCGGCCTGCCGCCGGGCACCCCGCCCGAAGTGACCGCCGCCATGCTGGCGGCAACGGCGCCCGGCGCCCCGCCATCCATGCCGGCCAGCGCGCCGCCAGCCATGCCGCCCGGGCCGCCCCCGTCATCGCCTGGCACTGCCGATGCGGGCGGTGCCGCGCCGGACGCAGTCACGCCGTCGCAGCTGACCATGAACGGCGTGCTGCGCACCAGCAATGGCCGCAGCACCGTGTGGCTGAACAATGTGCCACAGGGTGGCACCGCCAACAAGTTCCGCAACGGCAACCGCCAGGCGCTGACCGTCACCCTGCCATCGGGCAAGCGCGTGGTGTTGCAGCCGGGCCAGCGCTACGACCTGGTCGACGGCCGGGTCAAGGATATCAGTGAGCCGTAATGCGTCCTGACCGCCCGCTCCTGCGGCGCCAGCGCGGCGCCGCCCTGCTGCTGTTGCTGGTCGTGCTGGGACTGGGCGCGTCGTCGCTCCTGATTAACGTGTTCAGCCAGCCGCAGGGCGACCTGCGCCGCCAGGCGCTGACGCGCACCGCGCTGGGTGAAGCGCGCGAAGCGCTGCTGGGCTATGCGGTGGTGCACCGGCGCCTGCCGCGCCCGGCCGTATCGGCCTACGATGGCCGCGAGAGCGGGCAGCCCTGCGCCGACGATGCCGGCTGCACGGGCTGGTTGCCATGGACCACGCTGGGCCTGAAGCCCGGCGACGGCTGGAACAAGCTGTTGCGCTACAGCGTTTCGCCCGAGTTTGCCAACGGCAGCCTCGACGCGCCGGTGGAAGCCACCAAGACCGTGCTCGATCGCGTGGACGACGGCAGCATCGTGTACCGCGTGGGCTCGGCCAACTGCCAGGTGGACGATCGTTGCACGCCGGCCGTGATCCTGTCCAGCGGCCGGCACCTGGGCACCAGCGTCGCCGGCATTGCGCAGGCCAGCGCCAGCGACGACAATCTCGACGAGCAGGCCAACCAGGACGCGGTGCGCGACTTCATGGCGCGCGCCACCACCGACGACCCGCAGGTCCTCGGCGGCAGCTTCGGCAACGCGGTGGGCTGGGTGCCGCTGCAACTGATCCGCCAGCGCATCCGCGCCACCAATCCGAATACCACTTTACCCCGTTAGGCTTATGCGTGCTCCTTCCCGACAAACCGGCTTTACCATCGTCGAAATCGCCATCGTGCTGCTGGTGGTGGGGCTGATGATCGGCGGCCTGGTGGCGCCGCTGACGTCGCAGCTGGAACAGCGCCGCGTGAGCGAAACCCAGCGCGTGATGGAAGAGGCGCGCGAAGCGCTGTTCGGCTTTGCGCTGCGCAACGGCTACCTGCCCTGCCCGGCAATCTCGGCCGTGGATGGCCGCGAAGACCGCAGCGGCAGCGTGTGCAACAAGCGCTTCGGCTACCTGCCGTGGGCCACGCTGGGGGTAAGCCGCCTCGACGGCTGGGGCCGGGTTCTGGCGTATTCGGTCACGCCCGCGTTCGGCAACAGCATGAGCTTTTTTTCGCTCAATACGCCGCGCGACATCACGGTGGCCACCCGTGGCCTCGACGGCCAGATCATCCCGGCCTCCGATGCCAACGATATTCCCGCCGTGATCCTGTCGTTCGGGCGCAACGGTTACGGCGCCACCAGCGACCAGAATACCCGCCTGCTCGACGCCGGCATCGACAACCTCGACGAAAAAACCAACCTCGGCAGCGAAGGCACGGCGTTCGTCACGCGCCCGCCCGGCGCCGACGCGCGTGCGCCCGGCGGCGAATACGACGACCTGGTGCTGTGGATCTCGCCCAACATCCTGTTCAACCGCATGGTGGCGGCGCAAAAGCTGCCATGATGCGCATGCCTTCCCGCTCGCTGTCGATGGCGCTCACCATCGCCCGCTACACGCTGCGCGAAGCGTTGCGCAACCGCTTGCTGTGGCTGCTCATCGGCGCTGCGCTTGGCGCGGTGGGCCTGGCCGGTTTCCTGCAGCAGCTGGCGCTGACCGAGAGCCAGGCGCTGCAGGCCGCGCTGCTGGGCGCGGTGTTGCGGCTGGCGGCAGTGTTCCTGATCGCCACGTTCGTCATCACCAGCATGGTGCGCGAGGCCAACGACAAGGGGCTGGAATTGCTGCTGGCGCTGCCACTGCCGCGTGCCACGTACCTGTTCGGCAAGCTGGCCGGCTTCGGCGCGCTGGCCGTGCTGCCGGCACTGCTGTTCGGCGCGCTGGCGCTGGCCATGGCGCCGGCCGGCCAGGCTGCGCTGTGGGCATTTTCCCTGCTGTGCGAATGCTGGATCGTGGCGGCCTTCAGCCTGCTGTGCGTGCTGACCCTGCAGCAGGTGCTGCCGGCGCTCGCTGCCGCGCTGGCGTTTTACGTGATGGCGCGCGCCATCGGCCCGTTGCTGCTGATCGGCCAGTCCGGCGGCGCCACGGCCGACCTGGGCCAGCAAGTGCTGGGCGGCACCCTCGCCGCGCTGGGACTGCTGTTGCCGCACCTCGACCAGTTCACCCGCAGCGACTGGCTGGTGTACCACGGCGGCAGCGGCGCCGACCTGGCCATCATCGCGGTGCAGTCCGCGCTGTACGTGGGTCTGATGGCGGCGGCCGGCTTGTTCGACTTGTACCGCAAGCAGATCTGATGGTGACCCGGCAAAAGCCGTTGACCGTGGTGCCGCGCCCCGTATGGCTGCTGCTGGTCCTGGCGCTGGTGCTGCAGGTGGGCTGGCAGGCGACCCGGCCGCCGCCGCAGGCGCAGGCGCGGGCATTGCCGCCGCCGCCGTCCGCGGCGGCGCTGCAGCTGGCCGCGCTGGGAGAACCGGTAGCGCTGGCGCGCCTGACGATGCTGTACGTGCAGGGGATGGACGACCAGGCGGGCGTGCGCATCGGCTGGCGCCAGCTCGATTACGGCACCGTCATCGGCTGGCTGCAACGGGTGCTCGACCTCGACCCGCGCGGCCAGTCGCCGCTGCTGGCCGCCAGCCAGGTGTATGGCGCGGTGGGCGACCCGGGGCGCACGCGGCAGATGCTCGACTTTGTCCACGCGCGCTTTGCCGAAGACCCGAACCGCCGCTGGCCGTGGCTGGCGCACGCGGCGCTGGTGGCCCGGCACCGCCTGCACGACCTGCCGCTGGCGCGCAGCTATGCGCGCGAAATCCGCCTGCTGGCCACGGGCGCCGACGTACCGGCCTGGGCCCACGAGCTTGAAATCTTCATGGCGGAGGACATGAACCAGCACGACAGCGCGCGGGCGCTGATCGGCGGCCTGTTGCAAAGTGGCCGCATCAGCGATCCGCGCGAGCTGCATTTCCTGGAACAACGGTTGCAGCAGTTGGAGCGAGCGAATGGCGCTCCCGGGCGCTAGACCTTGCTGTAATATATTAAATCTCTCAGGCATCATCTGTAACGAGCCAGCTTCGATAAAGGAATTCCCATGCGCGCGCCCCACTCCACCTTACGTCGTCCATCGCCGGCAGCCGGTTTTACGCTGGTTGAAATCGCCATCGTGCTGGTGATCATCGGGCTGTTGCTGGGCGGCGTGCTCAAGGGTCAAAGCCTGATCGACAGCGCCCGCGTGAAAAATATCATCCAGCAATCGACCTCGCTGACGTCGGCCGTCAATGCCTACCAGGACAAGTTCCGCGCGCTGCCCGGCGATGACGTGGCCGGCACCACGCATGCGCCGGGCGCGACCGGCAACGGCAACGGCGACGGCCAGATCGCCGAATACCAGCTGGCGCCGCAACACCTGGCGCTGGCCGGCTTCATCACCGGGTCGTTCAACGGCACCACCGACTTCATGACCAGCGCTCAGGGCGGCGCGGTGTATATCTACAACGACGCGGTGGGCGGGCGCGGCGGCAACGGCGTGCGGCTCGACAACTTGCCGGACGGCTTCGCCGAGCAGATCGACAGCAAGCTCGACGACGGCAAGTTCGATACCGGCTCGGTGCGCGCGACGGCGCCGTACACCAACAACGGCAGCGTCATCCAGCGCACCGCGGTGTTCTTCTAGGGTTGGCGCGGCGGCGGCCGCCGCCCTGCCAGGCTGTTGGAAAATTTCCAACTCGGATAAGATCGTTCTGCCGCCTGAGGCCGTTGTTCGTCACCGGAGTTCCGCACAGTGCCAGACCACCCCCGCCTGCCTTCGATCCGCGCGCAGATTGCCCTGCTGGTGCTGGCCTGTGCGCTGCCGACCACCATCGGCTTTGGCGCCGTGGTCCAGCAGTTTTACAGCCGCGAACGCGACACGCTGATGGAAGACACGCGCAAGTCGGCGCGCATGGTGGCCGCCGCCATCGACCGCGACCTGGTGCAAAGCCAGGGCGCGGCCCACGCGCTGGCGATTTCCCCGAGCATCCGCAGCGACGACATGGCCACGCTGCGGCTCCAGGCGGGCGGCCTGCTCGGGCCGCAATTCCCGGCCTCGCAGTTTTTACTCAGCGACAGCGCCGGCCAGGTCACCATGCACGTGGGCGCGCCGCTGCCCGAGACCTTCAACTCGATTAACAATGCCAGCAGACTGGCGCCGCTGTTCCAGACGGCGCGGCCGCAATTGTCGGTCGTGTACGTGGCCGGCAGTGCGCTGCTGGCCGTCGACGTGCCGGTATTTCTCGACCACCAGGTGGTGTCTGCGCTGACCGCGCTGCTCAAGGCCGACCTGATCGACAAGCTGCTGCGCGACGAGCGGGTCGCGCCGCACCAGATCATGGCGCTGTACGACGGCGAGGGGCGGCTGGTGGCGCAGTCGGGCGGACCGCGCCAGGTGCTGGGCCAGCCCGCCGACCCCGTGTTGCGCGCGCGGCTGCAGCAGGCGCCCGATGCGCTGTTTGCCACCACCGATACCGAGGGCCGGCCGGTCTATCTCGGCTACAGCCGGTCGCCGGTCAGCGGCGCCACGGTAGCGATCGCCACGCCGCAGGCCAAGGCGCTCGAAGAATTGCTGCGCGCGGTGACCCATATTTCGCTGATCATGGGCCTGGTGCTGCTGGGCGGCTTTTCGCTGGCCTGGCTGGTGGGCGGGCGGATCGCGCGCTCGGTGCGGGCGCTGGTGGGCCCGGCCGAGGCGCTCGCTGGCGGCCGCCCGTTCAAGCTCGAACCGATGACGTTCCGTGAAGCCGATGCCGTGGCCCAGGCGTTCAATGCGCTCGAATTCAACTTGCGCGCGCACCGCCACGAACTGGAAAAGCTGGTCCAGGAACGGACGCTGCAACTGGAAAAGTCGCGGACCCAGCTCGAAACCCTGTACGCCACCGCGCCGGTGGGCCTGAGCTACGTCGATCACGAGCTGCGGGTAATCCGCGTCAACGATTTCGTGGCCACGCTTACCGGCCAGAGCGTGGTGGCCCATATCGGCCGCCATATTGCCGACCTGATCACCGATCCGGCGCTGCGCCGCGGCGTGCTGGAAGATTACCGGACCGTGCTCGACACGGGCAAGCCGCTGATCGGCGTCGAACGATCGGGTTTTACCGCCGGCGCTCCCGACCAACAGCACCACTGGATCGCCAGTTATTACCCGCAGTTCGGCGCCGATGGCGCGATTACCGCGATTACCGGGCTGCTGCTCGACATGACAGGCCAGAAACGCATCGCTGCCGAGTTGCAGCGCTCGCGCCAGTTGATCAGCTCGGTAGTGGAGAACATGCCGGCGATGATCTTCCTCAAGCGCGCCAGCGACCTGCGCTACGACATGGTCAACCGCTATGGTGTAGTGCTGGCCGGGCTCACCAGCAGCGAAGATTTCATCGGCAAGACCGACTTCGATTTTTTCCCCGCCGAGCTGGCCGAGCAGTACAACCAGGCCGACCGTGCCGTGCTGGCCTCGACCGCCAACGAGATCACCGAAATTGCCGAAGAACCCATCATCAACCGCAGCGGCGAAATGCGCTACATGACGACCCGCAAGGTGGCGCTGCGCGACGAACACGGCGTGCCCACCCACGTGCTGGGCCTGGCGTTCGACATCACCGAGCGCAAGCAGGTCAAGGAAACCCTGCGCGCCACCATCGAGCAGCTGGCCAAGAACGAGCAATTCCTGCGCACGCTGACCGACAGCCTGCCCGGCATGGTGGCCTACTGGGATGCCGGCCTGCGCTGCCGCTTCGCCAACCGCTATTTTCTCGACTGGCACGGGCTGACGTCCGCGCAGATGCTGGGCGCCTACATGCCCGATGTGCTCGACGAACCGGCGTATGCGCACAGCGCGCCGTTCGTGCAAGGTGCGCTCGAGGGCGAGCCGCAGGGGTTTGCCGGCGAGCTGCGCTGGCCCACGGGAGCCGTCAGCTACACCTGGGTCAACTACATTCCCGACGTGGGCGAGTTCGGCGAGGTGCGCGGATTCTTCGTGCTGGTATCGGATGTGACGCAACTGAAGGAAACCGAATTGCACCTGCAGGAACTGAACGACGAGCTGAGCCTGGCGCGCGATCGCGCCGAAGCCGCCAGCCGGGCGAAAAGCGAATTCCTGGCCAATATGAGCCATGAAATCCGCACCCCGATGAACGCCATCATCGGCCTGGCGCGGCTGTTGCAGGAAGCGCAATTGGCGCAGCGCGAGCGCGGTTACCTGGACAAGATCCAGGTGGCCACCCAATCGTTGCTGGGGCTGGTCAACGACGTGCTGGAGTTTTCGCGCGTGGAAGCGGGCCAGCTGCAGCTTGAACACGCGCCCTTCCAGTTGCAGCATATCCTCGACAGCATCAGCGTGCTGATCAGCGGCAGCGCGGCCGACAAGGGCATCGAGCTGGTGTACGACATCGACCCGCACCTGCCCACCGACCTGGCCGGCGACCCGATGCGCCTGCAGCAGGTATTGCTCAACCTCCTCAGCAATGCCATCAAGTTTACCGCGGCCGGCGAAGTGGTGCTGGCGGTGCGCGCCGCCGACCAGGGTGACGGCGGCGGCGCCGCCCACCGCGCCATCCTGGTCGAGTTCAGCGTGCGCGACACCGGCATCGGCATCCCGCCGGAACAGCAGGCGCGCATCTTCGAGTCGTTCTCGCAGGCCGACAGCAGCACCAGCCGCAAGTTCGGCGGCGTGGGCCTGGGCCTGGCAATCTGCCGCCAGCTGGCCGACATGATGGGCGGCACGGTGCACGTGCGCAGCGAGCCGGGCCGGGGCGCCGAATTCCTGTTCACCTGCCCGCTCGAATGTACGGCCGCGCCGAAGCCACCCCAGGTGCCGGCCGCCGCCGACGGCCTGGCGGTGCTGATAGCCGACGACAATCCGCGCGTGGGTGCGGCGCTGCTCGCCATCTGCGGCTGGCTCGGCTGGCAGGCCGACGTCGCGGCGGACGTGGCCCACGCGCGCCAGTTGCTCGGCCGGGGCCGCGACGACGGCCATCCGTACGAATTGCTGCTGCTCGACCGCGACCTGCCCGGCGGCCAGCCGGACGCGGGCGCGGGGCTGCTGGCCGCCCTGGCTGCCGACCTGCGGCCCGGCGCCATCATGCCGCCGGTGTTGCTGATGGTCTCCGAACACGATGCCACGCTGGCCGCGCACCGGGCTGCCGGGCTGGGCGCGGCAGGCATCCTGGCCAAGCCGGTCAGCCCGCACCGCCTGCTGGAACGGGTGCGCGCGCTGCTGGCCGGCGACCATGGCGACGGCTCGTCCGCCAGCGTGCAGCCGTCGCCGTTGCACGGGCGCCTGGCCGGGATGCGCATCCTGCTGGTGGAAGACAATGAAATCAACCAGGAGGTGGCGCAGTACATCCTGCTGCACGCGGGCGCCACGGTGGAACTGGTGAGCAATGGCCGGCAGGCGGTGGACGCGCTGCTGTCCCAGCCGGCACGCTACGACGTGGTGCTGATGGATGTGCAGATGCCGGTACTGAACGGCTACGATGCCACCGAGGCGATCCGCGCGGCCGGGGTGACGCTGCCGGTGGTGGCCATGACGGCCAATGTGATGGAGGAAGACCGCCAGCGCGCGGCCCAGGCCGGCATGAACGCCCACGTGGCCAAGCCGGTCGACGTCGAGGAACTGATTGCCATCCTGCGCCGGCTGGCGCCGCACGCGGTGGCGCCGTCCGCGCCGGCAGCGGCACCGGTGGCGCAGGCGCCGCCGGCGGCCGCCTACACCCTGCCCGACGACCTGCCCGGCATCGATCTCGACACCGCGCTGGCGCGCATGGGCGGCAACTACGATGCACTGGCGGCCCTGCTCAGGCGTTTCGAGCGCACCCACGGCGACACCGTGCTCGACGTGCGGGCGGCCCTCGGCGCCGGCCAGCGCCAGGCGGCAACGCAACTGCTGCACCGGCTGCGCGGCGTGGCGGCCAACCTCGGCGCCACCGAAGTGGCGCGCCTGACCGCCAGCGCCGAGGCCGCACTGCACGGCAACCATCCCGACCTGGCGCTGCATGGAGCCCTCGATGCGCTGCAACTGGCGCTGACCACGGTCGTTACCGGCGCACGCGCCATCAATGTGATCGAAGAAACTATTCCAACAAGCAACACTTCGCTCGATGAATTGGCGCAAACGCTGGCGGAGTTACAAAGTTTGCTTCAAAATAACAACCTGAAAGCTCTCGAGTATGTGCGGGCCCTGCGCCCCGCGCTCGCCGAGCAGGAACACGCCGCCCTGGCCGACGCCGTCGACAGCCTGAACTTCGACGCCGCGGCCCGGCTGGTGCAAGCAATAATGCAGCGAAAGGATAGTGCATGAGTTGGACCGACCTGGCCAGGAATGGACGGATACTCGTGGTCGATGACGCCATGGAAAATGTCCAGATCCTGCACCAAGCGCTGCGCGACGAACACGAGGTGCTGTTCGCCCTGTCCGGCGCCAAGGCGCTCGAGATCGCGCTGGCGCAGCAGCCCGACCTGATCCTGCTGGACGCCGTGATGCCCGGCATGGACGGCTATGCCGTGTGCGCGGCGCTCGAAGCGTCGCCGCGGCTGCAGGATATCCCGGTGATTTTTGTCACCGCGCTGAGCCAGCCCGAGGACGAAACGCGCGCGCTGGAAGCGGGCGCCGTCGATTTCATCAGCAAGCCGTTCAACGTGGCCGTGGTGCGCGCGCGCGTGCGCAGCCAGCTCACCATCAAGCGCCAGGCCGACGCGATGCGCGAACTGAGCATGACCGATGGCCTGACCGGGGTGGCCAACCGCCGCCACTTCAACGACCGCCTGGACGCCGAATGGCGCCGCTGCGCGCGCGCCAGCCTGCCGCTGTCGCTGATCATGATCGACATCGACCATTTTAAGCTGTACAACGACCGCTACGGCCACCAGGCCGGCGACCTCTGCCTGCAGCAGGTCAGCGCTGCCATGAAGCGCTGTGCGTCGCGCCCGCAGGACTTGCTGGCCCGCTACGGCGGCGAAGAATTCATCCTGCTGCTGCCGCAGGAGGGTCCGGACGGCGCCGCTGCCGTGGCGCAGCGCATCGAGGACGAAATACGCAAGCTGGCGCTGCCGCACGAAGCATCGCCCACGGCCGCCGCCATCACCATCAGCATGGGCCTGGCCACGGCCATGCCGCCCCTCGAACCGCAAGACGCCAACACCCTGATCCGCAGCGCCGACGCCAACCTGTACCGCGCCAAACAAAGCGGCCGCAACCGCTACTGCTAACTTCGGGGTCGGTTCCGACAGTCGGACACGAGCGCTGCTACTAGCGGTCGAGGCCGTGCCTACATGCCGCAACTGACCCTGAATTCAAATCTGGTGGAAGGCCGGTTGGGCGGTGTAGCGTTCGAGGTGGTGGTCGATGTCGCCCAGCGTCAGTTCGATCATCGCCAGCCGCTTGAAATGGTGGGCGGCCGGCAGTTCGTCGGTGACGCCCATGCCGCCGTGCAGTTGTACCGCCTGCTGGCCGATGAACCTGGCCGCCTGCCCGACCCTGACCTTGGCGGCCGAGATGATGCGGCGCCGTTCGCCGGGGTCGCCGCATGACATGCGGGCAGCGGCCAGCATCGCCATCGACCGCGCCTGTTCGAGGTGGATGTACATGTCGGCCATGCGGTGCTGCAAGGCCTGGAAGCTGCCGATCGCCACGCCGAACTGCTGGCGCGTCTTCACGTAATCGAGCGTGCTGGAGAACAGCGCGTCCATCGCGCCCAAGGCTTCCGCGCACAGCAGGCTGATGCCGTAATCGGCCGCTTCATCGAGCACGTCGTAACCGCCGCCCAGCCGCCCCAGCAACGCCGAAGCGGGCACCGCCACGTGGCTGAACTGCACCGTGGCCGCGCGCTGGCCGTCGAGCGTGCGGTAATCGCGGATGACCAGGCCCGGCGTGTCGGCAGGTACCACGAACAGGCTGATGCCGTTAGTGTCGCGCTGGCCGCCGGCGCTGCGGGCCGAGACGATCAGCGCATCGGCCTGGGCGCCGTGCACCACCACGGTCTTGGTGCCGTCGATACGGTAGCCCTCGCCGTTCACGGCGGCCAGCGTCTTGATGTCGGCCAGGTCGTAGCGCGAGTGTTTTTCGCCGAGCGCGCACGCCAGCCTGGCGCGGCCCGCGGCTACGTCTTGCAGCAGGTGGTGCTGGTTGCCGGCCAGCTTGAGGAAATAGGCGCCCCAGGCAGTGGCCAGGTACGGTTCGACCACCAGGCCACGCCCCAGTTCCTGCATGACCACCAGCATGTCGACGGCGTCGCCATCGAAGCCGCCCTGGTCTGACGGCACCGGCAGCGCCGTCATGCCCAGCTCCACCAGCATGTTCCATGCCGTGTCGGACACGCCGACTGCCGAGTGAACGATGCGACGCCGCGCTTCGAAGGTGTAATCCCTGGCGACCCAGCGGCGCAGCGCGTCGCCATATTGTTGCTGCTCGTCGGTAAAATTAAAATCCATGCCGTTTCCTCACAATCCCAGGATCATCTGGGCAATGATGTTCTTCTGGATCTCGTTGCTGCCGCCGTAGATCGATGTCTTGCGCATGTTCAGGTAATTGGCGCCCAGCGGCGCGCCGCTATCGTCGCCGGTAACGGCATGCTCGCTACGACCGTCCAGGTAGTCGAGGTCGAACGGCAGCGCGTTCGGCCCCAGCACTTCGATCATCAGTTCGGTCAGCAGTTGCTGGATCTCCGTGCCGCGCACCTTGAGCAGCGACGCTTCCGGTCCCGGCGCGTGCGCCGGGCGCGTAATCACCCGCAGCACCGTGGTTTCCAGCGCCATCAGTTCGATTTCCACATTCGCCACCTTGGCGGCAAACAACGGGTCGTGCAGCAGCGGCTTGCCGTGCTTGTAGTGTTCGGCGGCGATTTTCTTCAGGAAGGCCAGCTCGCGCTTGGAGCGGCCCACGCCGGCAATGCCGGTGCGCTCGTGGCCCAGCAAATACTTGGCGTACGTCCAGCCCTTGTTTTCCTGGCCTACCAGGTTGATGGCTGGCACCCGCACGTTATCGAAAAACACCTCGTTGACCTCGTGCTCTTCGTCCAGCGTGACGATGGGCCGGACCGTGATGCCGGGCGAGGACATGTCGATCAGCAGGAACGAAATGCCTTCCTGCTTGCGTACGTCGGGATCGGTGCGCACCAGGCAAAACATCATGTCGGCATGCTGCGCCAGCGTGGTCCATGACTTCTGGCCGTTGACGATGTAGACGTCGCCCACGCGCACCGCGCGCGTTGTCAGCGAGGCCAGGTCGGAGCCGGCGCCTGGTTCGGAATAGCCCTGGCACCACCAGTCGTCGCAGTTGAGGATGCGCGGCAGGTAATGGGCTTTCTGGGCGGCGCTGCCGAACGCCATGATCACCGGCGCCACCATGTTGACGCCGAACGGCAGGATTTGCGGCGTGCCGGCGCGGCCGCATTCTTCTTCCCAGATGTGGCGCTGGGTAGGAGACCAGCCGGGGCCGCCGTATTCGACCGGCCAGCCGGGCCCGGCCCACCCCTGGCGCGCAACGATCTGGTGCCAGCGCACGTAGTCGCGCCGTGTCAGGCGCAGGTGGTTGCGCACTTTTTTTTGCAGGTCAGCCGGCAGGTTCGACGCCAGGAAACCGCGCACCTTGTCGCGGAAGGCCAGGTCGGCCGCCGTGTAGCTCAGATCCATGCTGTCTCCATCGCTTTTATTTAGTTATGTATTATCCTGCAATTTTTCCACGAATGTGTTGCACGGATTTAACACCTGGCCGTGCGCATCGCGCGGCACCATGAGCGGCAACGGCTGCCGCGTATGCTGCTCCAGCAACTGCGAGTGCGGCTCGCCCGCCGCAAACAGCTGCTGCTCTCCCCATTGGCGCAGCGCCACCACTACCGGAAACAATTGCTCGCCTTTCGCGGTCAGCACGTATTCCTGGTAGGACGTGCCATCCGAAGCGGGTTGCACGGCCATCACCCCCGCCTCCACCAGCGCCGCCAGCCGGTCCGACAGGATGTTGCGCGCCATGCCCAGGTTGCGCTGGAAGTCGCCGAACCGGCGAATGCCGTCGAACGCGTCGCGCACCAGCAGCAGCGACCAGCGATCGCCCACCAGGTCCAGCGACCGCGCCACCGGGCATGCATCGGTCTGCATCGATTTTCGTCTCGCCATCGCTTCCTCCGTTATCTGGTTGCATTTTAAAACTACTGTCGCTACACTGCAATTGGTTTTAATTTGAAACTACTTTATAACAGGAACGTTTGTGCACTCACCTCCTTCCATGCCGCGCGCGCTGGTAGCGCTATTCGCGGTCGCCAGCGGCTTCAGCGTTGCCAACGTGTATTACGCCCAGCCACTGCTCGACGCGCTGGCCACCGATTTTTCCATCGACCGCGCTGCCGTCGGTGCGGTCGTTACCGCCACCCAGGTGGGCAGCGTGCTGGCCTTGCTGCTGCTGGTGCCGCTCGGCGACCGCTGGCCGCGGCGGCCGCTGATGCTGGGGCAGTTGCTGGCGCTGACCGTGGCGCTGCTGGCCGCCGCCAGCGCCCGCCATGCAGCGGGCTTGCTGGCAGCCATGCTGGCAGTGGGCATGTTGGGCACCGCCATGACCCAGGGGTTGATCGCCTATGCGGCAGCAGCCGCGCCGCCATGGGAACGCGGACGGGTGGTCGGCGCGGCGCAAGGCGGCGTGGTGGCGGGCCTGTTGCTGGCGCGGGTGCTGGCCGGGCTGGTGGCGGACCTGGCCGGCTGGCGCGCCGTGTACGGCGGCGCGGCGCTGGTCATGTTGGCGCTCGGCGGCGTGTTGTGGCGCTGCTTGCCGCGCCTGGCACCTGCAGCACCAGCGCCGCCATTGTCGTACCTGCAACTATTGGGTTCGATGCTGGCATTGCTGCGTGACGAACGGGTGCTGCGCGTGCGCGGCGTGCTGGCATTGTTGATGTTTGCCGCGTTCAATATTCTATGGAGTGCATTGGTGCTGCCCCTGAGCGCCGCTCCGTACCATTATTCGCACGCGGCGATCGGCGCCTTCGGCCTGGTGGGCCTGGCTGGCACAATGGCTGCCGCGCGTGCCGGCCGCTGGGCCGACCGCGGTCACGGCCAGCGTACCAGTGGCGCGGCACTACTGCTGCTGGTGCTGGCATGGCTGCCGCTGGGCGCCGCGTTCGGTTCCAGCAACAGCGCTGCATGGACCTTCGCAATGCTGGTAGTTGGCATCATCATGCTCGATCTTGGCGTGCAGGCGCTGCAAGTGACCAACCAGAGCATGATTTTTCACGGCGCCCAGGGATCGCACAGCAGGCTGGTGGGATGCTATATGTTGTTTTACGCGGCAGGCAGCGGCAGTGGCGCGCTGGCCGCCACCGCCGTGTACGCGGCTGCCGGCTGGAGCGCGGTGTGCGCATTGGGGGCGGTAGTAAGTCTGGCAGCAGTCGTGTTTTGGCGGGTTGCAAGCACCGCGCCATGACGGCGCGTGGATCGAAAAAATTCAAAGGAGAAATGTTTGAACCCATATCCGTTGTTTCGGTCACTTTTTGCATTTCAAAGGTTGCGGCTTGCGAAGCTCCCGTATATATTGCATCCGTTACATGCTTTCTATGCAATGTCGTCTTTTACTTTAAAGCAGGAATTCCATCATGATGAGTTCGTTGAAAAAAATCGCCGCCGCGACCACAACGCTGTGCGCCCTGACCCTTGCCCCGGTGGCGCACGCTGGACTGGTGACGTTTGATATCAAATGGGCAAACCAGATCGGGGTTACCACCGCCACCGCCGAATTGACCTTGGATTCGGACCTGATCTCTACGTCGGCACAGCTCCCCATTGAAATTGATGCCAACAAGCTCTACAGCTTAAAGGTCACGGTCGCCGGCGCCCAATATGGCAATGGCGTGTATGGCATAAATGACTTCAGGTCGATCGCGTTTTATTCGACCGGCAAGCTCAACTTCAACCAGGAACTCATCGGCCAACATTTTTATGTCAGCAATGGCCCGTTTGAGCAGGAGATGGTGTTTGGTGATGCCTCGGGCAACTCGGGTGCCTTCGACCTGTTCGCGCTGAACAACCGAGCACCCGACACGGTGCGCCCGTTTGCCGTGATCACGGATCGCAGCTACGATAATCCAGATTTCCTGGTCGTCAGCTCGATCCTGGCCCGCGATGCCGTGACGGCCGTACCGGAACCGGAAACCTACGCCATGCTGCTGGCCGGCCTGGGCCTGCTGGGCTGGCGTGCGCGCCGCCGCGCATAAAAAAAAAGCCCGCTCAGGGAGCGGGCTAAATCTATTTCCTTGGAGGAGAATAGAGGAGACAGGAACGATGATGCCGCTGTGCAGCATATAAATCCAATTTATATTGCGAATAGCGGTAATTCACAAAAGCAATATCTAATCAAAAAGCCCCGCGCCATTCACTGGCGCGGGGCTTTTTTGTTGGCCGGGCGTTACTTACTCGGTTACTTACTCGGTTACTTACTGGGTTACTTGCTGGGTTACTTGCCGCCGTTGGCGTATGGCAGCGCCCGTGCAGCCATGCGGGTGTCGGTCTTGAGCAACGCCACTTCGTCAGCCAGGATGTGGATCGCTTCGTTGAGCAACACGTCCTTGGCCGACTTGGCCAGTTTTTCCGCCTCCAGCTCGGCCGCCAGCGTGCGCTCGGCGCCTTGCAGGCCGTCGTCGCTGCGCAACGCGCCCTTCACGCCCGCCACTTTCGGCACCGGTGCGGTTTTGCCGCTGGCCGGCTTGGCCGAAATTGCCTTGTTCAGCGCTTCTTTCGGATCCGGCAGCAGGATCGGGTCGTCGGCGCCCGGCGTGGCTGCCAGCAGGCGAGCCTCGCGCAGCTTGGTACGCGCTTCCTGCTGCTCGCGCTCCTTGCGGCGCACGGTTTCGTTGAGCGAAATCGAGTTTTCCTTGCGCTGCTTGTTGACCAGCGCGATGTCCTCGGCCAGGTACTGGAAGTCCTTGTCCTTGGCAATGCGCGCCGTGTGTTTTTTGTCGAGCAGCGGCAGGATTTCCTTCAGATCTCCGGCCGGAATATACGTGGCGGCCGGAATTTGCGTCCATGGCAGCGCGTTGTCATAGCTCGACTCGCCAAACGAGTCGGCATCAGTCATGGTGGGCAGCTTCAGGTCGGGCGTTACACCGCGCAACTGCGTGGTGCCGCCGTTGATGCGGAAAAACTGCGCGATGGTGAACTTGACTTCGCCATAGCGTACCTTGTCGTCCTGGGCAAAACGGTCCAGGCTGAACAAGGTTTGCACGGTGCCCTTGCCGAAGCTCGGTTCGCCGATGATAACGCCCCGGCCGTAGTCCTGGATGGCGGCGGCAAAGATTTCCGAGGCCGATGCCGAACCACGGTTGATCAATACGCCCATCGGACCGTCCCAGGTCATGCCGGCGCGGGTGTCGCTTTCCACTTCCACTTTTTTGTCGGCGCTGCGCTGCATCACGACCGGCCCCTTGTCGATGAACAGGCCGGTCAGTTCCACCGCCTCGTTGAGCGAACCGCCGCCGTTGTTGCGCAAGTCGATGAGGACGTTGTCGACCTTGTCTTTCTTCAGCTCGACCAGCAGGCGTTCGACGTCGCGCGTGGCGCTCTTGAAGTCCTTGTCGCCCTTGCGGCGCGCTTCGAAGTCCTGGTAGAACGTGGGCAGCGAGATCACGCCGACGCGGCGCTTGATGTTGCCGTCCTTGACTTCGTAAATCGTTTTCTTGGCCGATTGCTCTTCCATGCTGATCTTCTGGCGCACCAGCGACACGAACGCATGCTTGCCATCGGGACCGGCATCGGCGGGAATGATTTCCAGTTTGACCGTGGAATCCTTGGGACCACGGATCAGCGCCACGACGTCGTCGAGGCGCCAGCCCAGCACCTCGGTGAGCGGGGTTTTCTCGTCCTTGGCCACGGCCACGATGCGGTCGCCGACCTTGATCTTGCCCGACAGGCCGGCCGGGCTTCCCGGCACCACCTCGCGCACCACCACGTAGTCGTCGCGGCTTTGCAGCACGCAACCGATGCCCTCGAGCGACAGACGCATGGCGATATCGAAATTGTCGGCTGCGCGCGGGCCCAGGTAATTGGTATGGGGTTCGATCGACATCGCGTACGCGTTCATGAAGATCTGGAACGCGTCTTCGCTGGTGGGTTTGCGCGACGGGCTCAGGTAGCTCTCGTAACGCTTGTCCAGGGTTTCGCGGATGCTCTTGTCATCCTTGCCGGCCAGCTTGAGGCGCAGCCATTCGTTCTTGACCCGTTTGCGCCACAAGTCTTTCATGTCGGCGTCGTTCTTGACCCAGTCGGCCTTTTCGCGGTCGAACTGGTAGGTTTCGTCCGAGGCGAACTCGAATTTGCCGGTCTTGACCAGCTCGCGCGCATAGGCGATGCGGTCGGCCAGCCGGGTTTGGTACAAATTGAAGATGGCAAACGGCACGCTGAGGTTTTCGCCGTTGATGGCGTCATCGAGGCGGGTACGCACGATGGCGTACTGATTCAGGTCGGCCTGGGTAAAGAACAGTTTTTCCGAGTCGAGCGACTTGAAGTAGCGGTCGAAAATCTTTTCCGACATGGCATCGTCCAGCGGAGCAGCCTTGTAATGCAGCTTGGACAGCACGCGCGAGGCCAGTACGGCGGCCTGGGTCTGGCCAACCTGGGGCTTGAGCGGGGCGTCTGCCACTTTGTCCGGAACGGCAGCACCGGCTTGGACGGACAGGGCCGCAATCAAGGCCACCAACAGCATTTTTTTCTTCATCGGCTAACTCCGGAGCGTATTAAATCAATTGTAAATGGCATTGCACTGCATTTTCATTCTACAGGATAGCAGTCGGCATGCCATTTCGGGTACCCGGAGTTTCCTTTAGTTACCTTAAGCACGACTGAAAACCCATCGCCACCATACGTATAAACCCGTAGATAACTTCAGAAATATACATTTAAGTCATTGTTTTAAAAAAGAAATTCCTTGAGAAATATCAAAAAATTGGTTGCTTAGAAGAAAAATCCTGATAAAATTTCGGCAGACAGACATCACAGACCGCATGGCCCGCGTCCCCGGTCGTGCCACCCGCCTCAAGTCGTGAGGCGCCAGTTTTTCAGCCTCATGCAGCGCTCTCCGGATCTCCCCGGGAGCTTATCCGTACCCAGAACTTTACAAACTACAATGACTACATCGATCCTGAATCCCCGCGACTGGGGTGTCGGCACCAAGATCACCGTGTTCACGTTCGCCCTGATCAGCGTGATCATGGCCGTGATGCTGGTATTGATCAATCTCAGCACGTCTGCCATGCTGACCGAGCGCGCCAAGTCGAATGTCGCCAACTCGCTGCACGGCATCAGCAACACGGTGGAAGTATTCAACAATGCCATGACCAACGAGGCGTCGAGCTTTGCCCGGCTGTTTGCGTCCAGCTTCGAAGGCGGCAAGTTCAGCCTCGATACGGCCAATCCCATCGACATCGCCGGCAAGCCGACGCCTGCCCTGCTGCACGGCGGCAAGGCGCTGAACCTCGATTTCAGCGTGCCCGACAAGTTCACCAACGAGACCGGCGTGATCGCCACCGTGTTTGCCGCCAGCGGCGCCGAGTTCGTGCGCGTCAGTACCTCGCTGAAGAAAGAAAATGGCGAGCGCGCCGTCGGCACCCAGCTCGACCACGCCCACCCCAGCTACCCGCTGCTGCGCAACGGCCAGGGTTACATCGGCCTGGCCACACTGTTCGGCAAGCAGTTCATTACCCAGTACGATCCGATCAAGGATGGCGCCGGCAATGTGATCGGCGTACTGTTCATCGGTCTCGATATTTCCAAGAACATGAATATGCTCAAGGAGAAAATCAAGGCGATCAAGATCGGCGACACCGGCTATATTTACGTGATCAATGCCGCACCGGGCGAAAAACAGGGCACGGCGCTGATCCACCCGAAGCGCGAAGGCGAAAACCTGCTGGACCTGAAAAGCGCCGATGGCGTGCAGATTATCAAGCACATGCTCGACGCAAAAGCTGGCGGCCTGACCTATCGCTGGGCCGATGCGGAGCACGCATCGCCACGCGAAAAAATCGTCGAATTCCATACCTTCAAGGACTGGAACTGGCTGATCGTCGGCGGCACCTATACCGAAGAAATCACGCGCGAAGCGGCCACGCTGCGCAACCGTTATGCACTGATCGGCCTGGTCGCACTGGTGATCTTTGCCGTCATCCTGTTCCTGCTGGTGCGCACCGTGGTGTCGCGGCCGCTGGCCCGCGCCGAACAAGCGGCCAACCGTATCGCCCGGGGCGACCTCGATGTTCACCTCGAGATCCACAACCAGGACGAAATCGGCCAGGTACTGGGCGCCCTGAACGGCATCAGCAGCAGCCTGTCGAGCGTGGTGGGCCAGGTGCGCGCCGGCGCCGAGCAGATCACCACCGCCGCCACCGAGATTGCGAATGGCAACCTCGACCTGTCGAGCCGCACCGAGGAGCAGGCGTCGAGCCTGGAAGAAACCGCCGCCTCGATGGAAGAACTGAGCGGCGCCGTGCGCCAGAACGCCGACAACGCCGCGCAGGCGAACCAGATGGCGCTGGCCGCGTCCGGCATTGCCGCCCGGGGTGGCGAAGTGGTGGCGCAAGTGGTCGATACCATGGGCTCGATCAACGCCTCGTCGCGCAAGATTGTCGACATCATCGCCGTCATCGACGGCATTGCGTTCCAGACCAATATCCTGGCGCTGAACGCGGCCGTGGAGGCGGCGCGCGCCGGTGAGCAGGGGCGCGGCTTTGCCGTGGTGGCGTCGGAAGTCCGCAACCTGGCGCAGCGTTCGGCCACGGCCGCCAAGGAGATCAAGGAACTGATCGACGATTCGGTGAGCAAGGTGGACGTGGGCAGCCGCCAGGTGGAGCAGGCCGGCACCACCATGCAGGAAGTGGTGGACAGCGTGCGCCGGGTGACCGATATCATGGCCGAGATCAGCAGCGCCAGCGAAGAGCAGCGCGCGGGCATCGGCCAGGTGCACGACGCCATCGCCCAGATGGACGAAGTGACTCAGCAGAATGCCGCGCTGGTCGAGGAAGCGGCTGCCGCCGCCGCTGCGCTGCAGGACCAGGCCCACGATCTCGAGGAAGTGGTTCGCATCTTCAACCTGGGTAACCATGCGGCAGCCACGTCTGGCCGTCCGCAGCCGCCACGCCTGGCATTGCAGTAAGCCGCGCCATACCGGAGCAGCCGCCTTCGCCAGCAGCGATGGCGGCTTTTTTTACTTTATAATCGCGCCATGCACCTGTTCCTCCGCCAGCGCCGCCGCTTCAAGGTTCGATTCAGCCTGATCGTCTGCATGGCGATCATGCTCAACGCGTTTGCGCCCGCGCTGGGGCAAGCGATGGCGGTGCTGAGTTTCGATCCGCTGGCCGGTGAAATCTGCAGCGCCGGCGGCAAGCAGCAGATTCCGGTCGCCGGCCACGACATGAAGCATTGCGCCTTGTGCGCCAGCCTGGCCGGCGCGCCGCCGCCTGCCCTCGTCATGTTCCCATTGCCAGCCGCCGCTGGCGCTTTGCCCCCGGCGCTGCGCTACGCCGCGCCGGCACTGCAGCGGCCGTGGCGCGACGCCCGCCCGCGTGCCCCGCCCCACGTCGCCTGACCTGTTGCCAGTTTCGCCGGTGCGCGCACCGGCGTCCCCACGCGGGCGCCCCGGCGCCTGCGTCTCATGAGCAAACCTTGGAATTTGTATGCGACGACGTTTATTCCTCTCGACCGTGGCGGCACTGCCGCTGGCGACCCACGCGCGCGCGTTTACCGCGATCGACCTCACCGGGGCGGCAATCGGCCCCGACTTTCAATTATCTTACCCCGACGGCAAGCCGGCGACGATGCGCGATTTTCGCGGCAAGTACGTGCTGCTGTTCTTCGGCTTTACCCAGTGCCCGGACGTCTGCCCCACCGCGCTCTCGCGCGCGGTGGAAATCAAGCGCCTGCTGGGCACTGATGGCAACCGGCTGCAAGTCGTGTTCGTTACCATCGACCCCGAGCGCGACACGGGGCCGCTGCTCACTGAATACATGCGCGCGTTCGATCCGACCTTCCTGGCCGTGCGCGGCACTGCCGGGCAGACCGCCAAGGTGGCCAAGGACTTCAAGATCATCTACCGCAAGGTACCCAGCGGCGCCTCGTATTCGATGGACCACACGGCCATCACCTATGTATTCGATGCGAATGGCCAGGTCCGCCTCGGCCTCAAGCACGAACAAACCGCCCAGCAGTGCGCCGACGACCTGCGCCAGCTGATCACCCCCAAAAAGCCGGTCGGCTTCCTGAAAGGACTGTTCCAATGAAAACCCTCATCTCGTTAATGCTCGGCGCCACGGTGCTGGCCGCCGTTCCGGCCTGGTCGCAGGTCACGGTGGACCAGCCGTGGGTCCGCGCCACGGTGGCCGCCCAAAAAGTCACGGGCGCCTTCATGACCCTGACCGCAGCCAAGGACAGCCGGCTGGTGGGCGTGAGCACGCCGGCCGCCGGCGTGGTGGAAGTGCATGAAATGAAAATGGACAGCGACATGATGCGCATGCGCCAGGTCACCGCGCTCGACCTGCCGGCCGGCAAGCCAGTGGCACTGGTGCCCGGCGGCTACCACCTGATGCTGTTCCAGCTCAAGCAGCAACTGAAGGATGGCGACAAGGTGCCGCTGACCCTGGAAATCGAGGACGCCGGCAAAGTCCGCAGCACCATCAAGGTGGAGGCCGTGGTCAGACCGCTCAACGCCGCCGCTCCCGCCCACCACTGATCCCTGCCGCGCTGCCACCGCCCGGTGGCGGCGCTCCCCGCTCCCTATCTTCCTGTCGACTGCTGCGCAGCGGCGCAGCCGGCGGGTCTCTCACTGACAATCGCCCTCCAAAATTCATACGTCATCGTACAACTTTAAGCAATCAAGGAAAACGTTTAACTGGTTGATTTACATGAAAATTTTTAGTTGTAAGCGGGAACGATACAGATTTTTATGACTGGTATGAATAATTCGGATATCCAGTTGTATGATGTCTGATATGTGCGTTATGATCAGCGCACATTGATAAGAAGGAGATCCACGCATGACAACGCAGCAAGTAAAAAAGACGCGGGTTCGCTGGCTGATTCTGGCCATGCTGTTCGCGATAACAACGATTAACTATGCCGACCGCGCGACGATCGCCATTGCCGGCCCCGAACTTAAGCGCGTACTGGGGCTGTCGCCGGTTGAGATGGGCTTTGTGTTCTCGGCCTTTGCGTGGTCTTACGTGCTGGCGCAATTGCCGGGCGGCTGGTTGCTGGACCGCTTCGGCACCAAGATTACCTATTTCTTCAGCATCTTCCTGTGGTCGGTGTTCACCATGCTGATGGGCACGGTCGGCTTCCTGACCGGCGCCGCTGCCGTGACCACCCTGTTCTGCCTGCGTCTCGCCATCGGTGCCGCCGAAGCGCCTTCGTTCCCCGGCAACAGCCGGCTGGCGTCGTCGTGGTTCCCCACTGCCGAGCGCGGTACTGCAGCCGCCATCTTCAACTCGGCGCAATACTTTGCCACCGTGCTGTTCGGTCCACTGATGGGCTGGCTGGTGCACACCCATGGCTGGGAAAGCGTGTTCTACGTGATGGGCGGCCTGGGCGTGATCATGTCGTTCATCTGGCTCAAAGTCATCTATGGCCCGAAAGATCATCCGAAGATTAACAAGGAAGAGCTCGACTATATCGCCGCCGGCGGCGCGCTGATCGACCTCGAAAGCAAGGACCGCACCGCCAGCGCCAAGATCAACATCGGCTCGGCAATCCGCCAGTTGCTGGGCAACCGCATGCTGCTCGGTGTGTACATCGCCCAGTACTGCATCAACACCCTCACCTATTTCTTCCTGACCTGGTTCCCGGTGTACCTGGTGACCGAGCGTCACATGACGATTTTAAAAGCCGGCTTCGTGGCGGCCTTGCCCGCTGTTGCCGGCTTCCTCGGCGGCGTGCTGGGCGGCGTGATTTCCGATCGCCTGATCAAGCGCGGCTATTCGCAGTCGGTGGCCCGTAAAACCCCGATCGTCGGCGGCATGCTGCTGGCCATGACCATGATCGTCTGTAACTACGTGGAAGCGGACTGGGTCGTCATCGCCGTGATGTCGCTGGCGTTCTTCGGCAAGGGTGTGGGCGCGCTTGGCTGGGCTGTGGTTGCCGATACGTCGCCCAAGGAAGCTGGTGGCCTGAGCGGTGCGCTGTTCAACACCTTCGGCAACACCGCCGGCATCACCACCCCGATCGTGATCGGCTTCATCCTGCAGGCAACGGGCTCGTTTGCCGGCGCCCTGGTATTCGTTGGCGCCAACGCCGCGGTAGCGATCCTGTGCTACGTGCTGATGGTGGGCGAAATCAAGCGTTTCCAGTTCAAGACACCGGTTACGTATTAAGCCCCGACCGGTCGCGGACCGGCCGTGTAGCAGCACCAGACAGGCCGCCGGCGCAACTGCCCCGGCGGCCTGTTTATTGGCCGCGACAACATTGCGCCTTCCGCAGTCACAGATACCGCACCCACCCCATCGTGGTCCGCCGCTTGACTGCACCAAACGCCTGGCTCGGCCAGTACAGCAGCGGGATCAGCAACGCCGACAGCAGCCACACCATCCACAACCCGCCGAACTCGTAGCGCAGCCAGGAAGCCACGGTCATGCAAGATGGTCCACGGCACGTAACCCCAGCTGCCCGGTTCGAACGACACCGGCGCCAGCGCATTGTGGCCGAACACGCTGACCAGCCACGCCGACAAACCGCTCGGGAACACGAACATCGGCGCGTAGAAGTGGATGAATGCCATATCAACAATTGCTGCGTTCAATCATCCGCATGAGAAGTTGGTTAAAACATTAGTACAGCAATTGCGTGTCTTGTACTATCGGCCATTGTCTTTTTCGCTGCCAACCATCATGACCAGCCGCCGCCGATCCCGTTTCCGCCTGTACCTGTCCATGGCAGCAGCGCTGGGCGCCACCCTGCCCGCCGCTGCCGTCACACTCTATGACGGCCGGGAGGTGGCCTCCATCATCCACGAGGACACCCCCACCGCCGCCCTGGCGGCCAGGCTGCTGGGCCGCGACCTGCAGGCGGTGACCGGCGTCGCGCCTGTCATCGGCACCCGGCTGGCCGATTGCGCCAGGGTGTGCGTGGTGCTGGGCCGCCACGATGCAGCGCCGGTCGCCGCCGTGGCCGCGCAGGCGCAACTGCCGCTGGGCGAGCTGCGCGGCCAGTGGGAACGCTATCGCCGCGCCGTGGTCCCGGCCCAAGCCGGCAGCCCGACTTACCTGCTGATTGCCGGCTCGGACGCGCGTGGCGCCACCTGGGGCGTGGTGGACCTGACGCGCGAACTGGGCGTATCGGCCTGGGAATGGTGGGCCGACGTGGCGCCGCGCCGGCAAGCCCGGGTGGACGTGGCCGACGGCGCCGTGCTCTCGGCCAGCCCCTCGGTGCAGTACCGGGGCATCTTCCTCAACGACGAAGACTGGGGCCTGCAACCGTGGGCCGCCAAGACTTACGACCAGGCGGCCAAGGATATCGGCCCGGCCACCTATGCGCGCATCTACGAGCTGCTGTGGCGCCTGAAAGCCAACACCATCTGGCCGGCCATGCACGACAGCACCAAGCCGTTCTACCAGCTGGCCGGCAACCCGGACATGGCGCGCGATTACGCGATCGTGGTGGGCACTTCGCACGCCGAGCCGATGATGCGCAACAACGTGCGCGAATGGCGCCAGAAGGAAGACGGCGCCTTCAACTTCTTCACCAACCGCGCCAGGATGCTGGACTACTGGCAGCGGCGCGTCGATCAGGTCAAAGGTTACGAAAACATCTATAGCCTGGGCCTGCGCGGCATCCACGACTCGCCGATGGAAGGCGCCAGTTCGCCGCAACAGGCGCGCGACACGGTGGCCGAGGTCATCGGCCTGCAGCGCGCCATGCTGGCAACAGCGACCGGCCAGCCGATTGCGCAAGTGCCGCAGGCATTAACCTTGTACAAGGAGGTACTGGACCTGTACAAGGCCGGCCTGCAGGTGCCGGGCGACGCCACCATTGTCTGGCCCGACGATAACTACGGGTATCTTGCGTTGTTGAGCACGCCGCAGGAACGGGCGCGCAGCGGCGGCGCCGGGATTTATTACCACCTGTCGTACTGGGGCCGGCCGCACGACTACCTGTGGCTCGGCACCACCAGCCCGGGGCTGGTGCGCGAACAGCTCGACCGCGCGTGGCAGACCGGCGCCCGTAAGATGTGGATCGTCAACGTGGGCGACATCAAGCCGCTCGAATACCTGACCCAGTATTTCCTCGACGTGGCCTTCGACCACAAACTGATCGAACAGACACCGGCGCAACACCTGCAGGCGTGGTTGGCCACCCAGTTCGGCGCCCGGCAGGCGCAGGCAATTGCCGCGCTCAAGCAGGAGTTCTATGCCCTGTCGTGGGAACGGCGCCCCGAGTTCATGGGCTTTGGCCAGACCGAGCCCACCACGCCCAACGGCGTCAACGGCTATCTGCGCACGGGGGGCGACGAAGCGCGGCGCCGCCTGGCCCGCTTCGCGGCGCTGACCAGCCAGGCCGAACAGCTTGGCGCGACGGTGCCGGCCGATCGCCAGGACGCCTTTTTCGAGCTGGTGTTGTACCCGATCCGCGCCAGCGCCAACCTGAACACCCGCATCCTGGCGCTGGAACTGGCGGCCGCGCTGGCGCGCCAGGGACAGGCCGGTGCCCAGCTGCAAGTGGACCAGGCGCAGGCCGCGCACGCGGCGCTGGTGGCCGACACCGCCCGTTACAACGCGCTGGCAGGCGGCAAATGGCGCCACATGATGGACTTGGCGCCACGCCGCTTGCCGGTATTCCTGGAGCCGGTCTTCCCGACCTACCCGGCGCCGGTGAAAGCAATCGCGATGCCAGTTAACAAGGTGGCGGTAACGTCCCTGGCGGCCACATCGGCTGCGGGCAATACGGAATGGGAAGTGGTGCCGGGCCTGGGCAGCCGGGGCGCGGCGCTGCGCAGCCGGCTCGATGCGGCCTCGGTCGATAACGCAGAGGCGGCCAGAATGGCGCCACTCGCATATCGCTTCCAGCACCAGGCCGGTGGCGTGAGGATCAAGCTGGTGGCGGTGCCGGTGCACCCGCTGACCACCGCCAACGGCCTGCGCCTGGGCGTGCGGCTCGACGACGGCCCGCTGGAAGTGCTGGACTTCCGTACCTTCGGCCGCAGCGACGAATGGAAATCGAATGTCCTGAGTAACGCGGCGGTGCGCACCGTGCACCGGCCGCAGCTGGACGCCGGCGCCCACACCATCAAGGTGTACGCGCTCGACCCGGGATTCATCCTGGACCGGATCGATATCGCGCCCGATGGTGCGCCGGACTACTACGGCGCCCCCCCGGCCAGCCGCTAGCGCTACCCATGCCGCTAAACAGGGTCGGACCGCATCCGCGCCGAATGGGGTCGGACCCCGTCCGGGGTGCGACGCCGAGCCGGCCTTGCGGGATTCAGGACTTGAAGAATTTCAACAAGTCGGCGTTGATGACGTCGGCGTGGGTGGTGGGCATGCCGTGCGGGAAGCCGGGATAGGAAATCAACTTGCCGTTCTTGACCAGCTTGACCGACTTGGCGCCGCTGTTGGCGAACGGTACGATCTGGTCGTCCTCGCCGTGCAGCACCAGCACCGGCATGTCCATCGCGCGCAGGTCTTCCGTAAAGTCCACCTGGGCAAACTGGAACACGCAGTCGTAGGCTGCCTTGACGCCGCCCATCATGCCCTGGCGCCACCAGTTGTTGCGTATCGCTTCCGACACTTTCGCGCCTGGACGGTTGAAGCCGTAGAACGGTACGGTCAGATCCATGTAGAACTGCGAACGGTTGAACGCGGTGCCCTTGCGGATATCGTCGAACACCGACAGCGGCACGCCATCCGGATTGCTGTCCGACTTGACCATGATCGGTGGCACCGCGCTGATCAACACAGCCTTGGTCACCAGGCCCTTGCCATGCTGACGCACATAGCGCGCCACTTCGCCGCCGCCGGTCGAATGGCCCACGTGGATCGCTTTTTTTACTTTCAGCGCGGCGACCAGCTCGGCCGTGTCCAGGCTGTAGGTATCCATGTCGTTGCCGTGATCGGTCTGGGTGGAACGGCCATGGCCGCGACGGTCATGGGCAATCACGCGGTAGCCGTTCTGCAGAAAGAACATCATTTGCGCATCCCAGTCGTCGGCGGTCAGCGGCCAGCCGTGGTGGAACCAGACCACCGGCGCGTCTTTCGGGCCCCAGTCCTTGTAAAAGATCTGGGCGCCGTCCTTGACGGTGATGTAACCGCTGTCCTGGGTCGATCCGGCGCGGGCGGCCGGCGCGGCGGCGGCGACCGAGGGCAAAGTGGCGGCCACGGCGGCAGCTGCGGCGCCGATGCCACCGACGATGGCAGTGCGGCGGGAGTGGATGGCGTCGATGGCGGACGGGGTATTTTTCATTATTGGCTCCGGTTGGACAGTGGGTGATCGCAAAGTATCGGTACCGCCCGCGTGACGCGGGCTGACCATGTCATTGAACACCATCGCAGCAGCAACTGTAACCGGCCATTCGGTATGGGTCCGCACCCCACCCCGTCTTAAGCGATAGGCCGGAGCCCCCCGGACCGGGGGGACGCCTGAACATGGCGGCAAGTCCCTCACGGCGCAGTGCCGCTACCGCTGCCAGCCCTGGCATCGACGCGGCTGACCACGTAGCGGAACTTGCCCGACGCTTCGGGCGCAATCGCTGCTACCTGCTCCACGATCACCTGCACCGCCGCGCCCAGCCGCTGCCGCATGCCCGCGACGAGGTGGTCACGCACGGCGCAGTCGAGCGGGTGCGCCAGCACCAGTTGCACCCGCACCAGCGCCAGCGACTCCTGGACGATCTTGAACGCGGCAATGCCGGGCAGCTCGCGCACCACGTAGATCAGCGCCAGGCCGTGCATCACGGTGCCGTCCAGCGCGACCACGAAATCGGTGCTGCGCCCTTCGATATCGCGCAACAGCGGCAGCGTACGCCCGCACGCGCACGGGGCGGTGGCCAGCGCGCCGACGTCGCCGGTGCGGTAGCGGATGAACGGGAAGTCGCCGGTGGCCAGGTGCGTCACCACGATTTCGCCGCTGGCGCCGGCCGGTACCGGCTGACCGCAGCTGTCGACTATCTCCACCACGATATCCTCGGCCGTGATGTGCATGCCACCATGCGGGCACTGGTGGGCGATGAAACCCGCATCGCGGCCGCCGTAGCCGTTGGCCACCGGACAGCCGAAAGTGCGGCCGATCAGCGCACGCTGCTCGGGGTACAGCCGTTCCGATGTCACGAACGCCACCCTGACGCCCAGGTTGTCCATGGCCGCCCCGCGGGCCTGCGCATGCCGGGCAATGTGCGCCAGCGCCGAGGGGTAACCGAACAACATGCGCGGCGGGCGCGCACGGATGCGGGCAATGAAGTCGTCGAGGCGGTCCTCGGACATGGCAAACGCCGGCAGCAGCTCGGTGCGCAGCAGGCGGTCGCGCCACCGTTTCAGCCGGTCTTGCCGCTGCAGTTCGATCGGCGAGCCCCACACCACCATTTCGCGGTCGCCGATGTCGACGTCCCACCAGCGCGTGGCGCGCCACTTGGCGGCCACATCATGGCTGATCCGCTCGCGCCCGATCTCGAACACCAGCGGCTCGCCGCTGGAACCGCCGGTGGTAAAGCGCGACAGCCCGCTCGCATCGGCGGCGCGGATGCGGTGGGCGTTGGCGCGGATCAGCGCCTTGTCCAGCAGCGGCAGCCGCTGCAGCGCGGCCACGGACTGCACGTCGCGCGCGGCATCGAAACCGATGGCGGCAAACATCTCGCGGTAATACGGCGACTGGCGCTGGGCGCGCGACAGCAGCCGGCGCAGGCGCTCGAGCTGTAGTGCCTGCAACTGCGCCGGCGCCAGGTACTGGCTGCGCTCGAGCGCCGTGCGCACCGGCACCGTGCGGTGGCGCTTGAGCAGCTCGTGCACCGGAAACAGCACCCCGGCCACCGTGCGCGTGTACCAGCTGCGGCCGGACTGCGCTGGCCGCACGGGCGACGCCGGCGGCACCATATACGGGTAACTCATGTGGATCTCCGGGCCGGCAACGGCATGTTTCGGCGGCCCAGCGCCTCCTGGTAGGCCGCCAGCAGGCGCGGATACACCTGCGGCCAGGCGTACTGGCGCGCCAGTTGCAGGCCGGCCGCGCGCAGGTGTTGCGCCAGGCCCTGCTCCTCCAGCACGCGGCGCATCGCGCGCGCCATGTCGTGCGGCGCACCAGGCGGCACCAGCAAGGCATGGCGGCCGTCTTCGACCAGGTACGGCACCCCGCCCACGTTGGTGCTCACCACGGGCACGCCGCTGGCCAGCGCCTCCAGCACGGAATTGGGCATATTGTCGGCCAGGCTGGGATTGAGTACGACGTCGGCCGCCCGATAGCACTGCACCATCGCCGCGTGCTCGAGCAAGCCGCAAAAGCGCACACCCGCCGCAATGCCCAGGCGGTTGGCCAACTGCAGCAGCCGCGCATGCTCCGGGCCGCTGCCGGCGACCAGCATGGTTGCCAGCGGGTGGGTAGCGCGCAACAGCGCAAAGGCGCGCAGCGCGTTGCCGATATCGTAGATTGGCTCCAGGTGGCGCGCCACCAGCACTGCCGGCGCCCGCAGCGGCAGTTGCTGCGGCGCTGCATCGAGGTGGAAGCGCTCCAGGTCCACCACGTTGGGGACGATCACCGCGTCGTAGCCATGGCGGGCAAATACGGCAGCCAGGAAACCCGAAGGCACCATCAGCACGCTGGCGCGACGCAGCGTGCCTGCCACCCGGCGGTGCGAGCGCTGCAGGAAGTCCGCCGCTTCGCCGCCCCGGTAGTTGACCACCACCGGGCAACCGCGCAGGCAGCCGATCCGGATCGCCGGCGCGGCAAACAAATGCCACGACCAGCCCGAGCTGGCCATCACGTGCATCACCTGGGCCCGGCCTGCCGCGCGCCACACATGCCACAGGTACGGCAGCAGCCGGGCCAGCGCCCGTGCATACGGCACCCGCCGCAGCCAGCGCAGCCGGCACGGCGCGTTGTTGCGCACCATGTCCACCCGGTGCCCTTCCCGCTCCAGCAGCGCGCGCAGTTGCGCGGTCTGGTTCGCCATGCCGCCGGCCGGCATCGGCAACGGCCCGACCAGGCAGATATGCAGCGCGGCCATCATACCGCTCCGACCCGATCCACCCACTGCGGCGCGCGATCGAACAGCAGGCCCGGGTGAAGGGGGACCTGCAGTACTGGCAGGAACAGGGTTCTCATGCGGCGGCCTCCTTGCGCAAGAATGCGTCGAACATCAGCAGCGACCAGATCGGCGTGCTGTAATCGCGTCGGCCCGACTGGTGGTGCGACACCAGTTGGCGCAGGCAGTCGGTATTGAACAGGCCGCTGTCGGCCAGCAACGGTCCCAGCAGCGCATCGGTCACGCGCTGGCGCAAAGGCCCGCGGAACCATGCGGCCAGCGGCACCGAAAAGCCCATTTTGCGGCGATACAGGATGTCGCTGGTCAGGTATGGCTCCAGGCTCTTCTTGAAAATGTACTTGCCTTCGCCGCCGCGCAGCTTGAGCCCGGGCGCCAGTCCGGACATCCACTCCACCAGCTCGTGGTCGAGCAGCGGCACCCGCACTTCGAGCGCGTGGGCCATGCTGGCCCGGTCCACCTTGGTCAGGATGTCGCCGGGCAGGTAGGTTTTCAGGTCCAGGTACTGCAACAGCGACAGCGGCTCGTCGGTGGGCGCCTGTGCCGCGTGCCCCTGCATCACCTCGATGGCCCGGTAACCCTGCAGGCTCAGTCGCAGGCGCGGCGAGAACAGGTGCCGCCGCAGCTCGTCGTCCATGAACGAGACGCCATGAAAATATGCGTCCACCAGGCTACGCGACAACCCCTGGAACGTGGTCCTGGCGCGCAACACGCGCGGCGCCCAGTCGGCCTTGGGGTACCACCGTCCCAGGGCGCCGAACAGCGGCTGGCGCAACGCGGCCGGGATTTTCGCGCGCACCTGGTGCTCGGCCATGGCGTGGCGGTAGCGCCGGTAGCCCGCCAGGTTTTCGTCGCCGCCGTCACCCGACAGCGCCACCGTCACCCGCTGGCGCGCCAGCTGGCACACGCGGTACGTGGGAATCGCCGAACTGTCGGCGAACGGTTCGTCGTACAGGCCGGCCAGGGTGTCGAGCAGGCTGTAATCGTCGGGATCGACGCGCCCCGTGTGGTGCGCGGTGCCGTGCTGCCGCGCCACCCGGGCAGCATGGCGCGATTCGTCGAACGCGGGGTTGTCGAAGCCGATCGAGCAGGTATTGACGGGCGTCGAACCGAGGCCCGCCATCATGGCCACCACCGCGCTGGAATCGACGCCGCCCGACAGGAATGCTCCCAGCGGCACATCGGCCACCAGCCGCATGCGCACGGCCGCGCGCAGCCGTTCGATCAGCTCGCGCTCCACGTCGGCCTGCGCCATGGCCGCGTGCGGACCGAAGGGCACGTCCCAGTAGCGCTGCGGCGCAGCCGGCGGTGCCCCCACCTGCTGCAGCAGCGTGTGGCCGGGCGCCAGTTTCCGCGCACCGGCGAAAATGGTGCGCGGCTCGGGCACATAGCCGTAGGCGAAATAATCTTCCACCGCGCGCGGATCAAGTGCCGCCGACATGCCGGGCAGCGTGCGCAACGCCTTCAGCTCCGAGCTGAAGGCAAGGTAGCCGTCGTCGGTGTAGGCATAAAACAGCGGCTTTTCACCGAGCCGGTCGCGTCCGAGGAACAGGGTCTGCCGCTTGCGGTCCCACAGGCCGAACCCGAACATGCCGCGGAAATGATCGACGCAGCGCGGCCCCCACTGCTCCCACGCATGGACGATCACCTCGGTATCGCAGCGGGTGCGGAACACGTGTCCCGCCGCCTGCAGTTGCAGGGTCAGTTCGCGGAAGTTGTAGATTTCGCCGTTGTAGCACACCATCACGCTGCCGTCCTCGTTACCGAGCGGCTGGCGCCCCGCCAGCAGGTCGATCACGGCCAGCCGCCGGTGGCCCAGGCCCAGGCCAGGCTCCAGGTACAGGTCCGCTTCATCGGGGCCGCGATGGTGCTGGGTTTCATTCATGCGCGCCAGCAGTGCGCGGTCGATGGTGCGCTGGCCATGCAGATCGACGATGCCGACTATTCCACACATGAGGGACTCCGCTTGTTCAGGGTGAGCTTACGCTCGCACAGTTCGTCATACAGCGCCTGGTAGGCGTCCACCATGGCATCCATGGCGTAATGCCGCAGGACCCGCGCACGGGCCGCCGCACCGTGGCGCGCCAGCAGTTCGGGCGCGGCGGCATACCGTTCCAGCGCCGCGGCCAGCGCGCAGCTGTCGGCGGCCGGCACCAGCAGGCCGGTGATGCCATCGGCTACGACCTCGCCCACGCCGCCCACCGCGCTGCCGACCACGGCCACCCCGCTGGCCATCGCTTCGAGCGCTGCGCCGGGCGTGCCTTCGGCCAGCGACGGCAGCGCGAAGATGGACAGTTCGCGCAACAGCGGCGCGACGTCGGCGCAGGCGCCGGGCAGCCACGTGCACCGGTCCAGGCCCGCTGCCAGCACTTGGGCGCGCAGCGCCGGCAGCAGCGGTCCGTCGCCCACGATGACCAGCCGCAGGCGCGGCGCCAGGTCGGGCCGCCGCGCCACCAGCATGGCGAATGCCCGCACCAGGCTGGCGTGGTCCTTGACGGCTTCGATCCGGCCCACGCTGCCGATCACCAGCATACCGGCGCCGAAATGGTGCCGCAGCGGCCCGCCGCCGGCGTGTATGTGTTCCATGCCGGCGGGACGGTAACGACCGCTATCGACACCATTGGGCAGCAGCCGGCTTTGGTGGCAAGGCACGCCGATTCCGGTGCGCAGCCACGCCAGCAGGTCGGCCGAGTTGGCGTAGCAATGGTCATAAAACGGCAGCATCACCCGGCGCAGCAGCCGGTGGCGCCGGTTGCAGCCCAGCGGATCGGCGGCGTCGCGCCCGTGGACACCGTTGATGCGGATCGGCACCCCGGCCAGCAGCGCCGCCGGCGCATATTCGAGCGCCGCCAGGTTGTACGTGTGCAGGATGGCCGGACGCAGCCGCCGCAGCAGGCGCCACAGGTGCACGTGGGTGGCGGGCGCGGCGCCGGCCGGCTTGTCCAGCGCGTACAACGCCACGTCCGCGCGCGCGATGCGGCAGGCGAACGCGGTGTAGCCGGTGAGGCACACCACGGCGTGCCGGTACCGCGCGGGCGCCATGCGGTTGATCCGCTCGATCAGCAGGTTTTCCAGCCCGCCGCAATCGAGGCGGTAGACCAGGTGCACGATCAGCGGCGCGCTCATGGTGCGCCCCCGCGCCTGCGCCCGACGATGGCCAGCACAGAGACTGGTGACTGCGCCAGTACGGCCGCCCCTGGCGGCACCGCGCTGCCGATGCGCTTCATGCGCGCCCCGCAAGCCGGTGGGTGACACCGTGCTCGATCAACGGCAGGATGGGCGCCAGGTTGGCATCCCAGCCGTAGCGCGTTTCCACCGTGCGCCGGGCAGCCTGCCCCATGGCCGCCGTGGGGCGCGCCAGCACGTCGCACACCAGGGCCGCGCAGTCGGCGGCATTGTCGGCCACCAGTAGGTCCCGGCCCGGCTGCGCGGCGATGCCTTCGAGCGCCGCCGACGATACCAGCACCGTGCGCGCCATTGCCATCGCTTCGAGTACCTTGTTCTGGATGCCGCGCGCCACCCGCATCGGCGCCACGCACAGCGCCGCGTGGGCCAGGTAGGGCCGCACGTCGGGCACGGTGCCGGTCACCATGACGCCCGCCAGCGCTGCCAGGCGGCGCACGGCCGGCGCCGGGTTGGCGCCCACGATGCAAAAGCGTGCTGCCGGCACGATGGCGCGCACCAGCGGCAGTACCTCGGTGGCGAACCATGCCACGGCATCGATATTGGGCCAGTAATCCATGGCCCCGGTAAACACCAGGACCGGCGCCGCCGCCGGGAACGGCGATGGAAAATCATGGCGCGGCGAGAAGTAGCCGGTATCGACACCGTTGCTGTAATGCCCCGTCCGCGCCGCCGATTCCGGCGCCAGCGTGCGAAACAGCGCCGCTTCGGCCGCCGAGACGAACAGGGTCGCGTCGCTGGCGCCGGCCGCGGCGCGTTCGTACTGCAGCAGGCGGTGCGCCTCGCGCCGGTACAATGCTGCCAGCGGCCAGGGTCGGCGCGCGGCATACGCACGCCATTTTTCGGAGTCGACATCGACAAAATCCATCACCCGGCAGGCGCCGGGATGGTGCGCCGCGTACTGCGCCATGGGCGAAGAAAAGCACACGATGCGCTCGATGCCTTGCTCGCGCACCGTGGCATCGACCCAGGCGCGCATGGCCGCGTCAGCATAGTAGTGGAGCGACAGCGGCCGCCGGTGCACCAGGGCGCCCAGGCTGCGCGCCCGCGCGGTCAGCGGGCGCAGCGCTGCGAAATGGCCGGCCGCGCACAGCGACCGCACGTTAGGCACGTGCTGCCAGTCGTCGCGGTGATCGACGAAAGTGGCCAGGTACACGCGGTAACGGGAACTCAGAAAGCGCAGCAAGTGAAATGAACGTATCTTGTCGCCCTTGTTGGGCGGATACGGCAGGCGATGTGCGAGCAGCAGCAGGTTGTCCACGGCTTACCCCAGGTGTTTGACGACGTGCGGGCCAAGTGCATTGGCCAGCGCCAGCGGCATGCGCCGCCACAGGCCGATGAACAGGCGGAATTTCGGATTGAGCGGATTGTTTTCCGGTATGGCCGGCACCGCGTAGAGCCGGTACTCGTAGCCGAGCGGTTCCGGTGCGAAGCCCCAGTTTTTTTTGAAATCGTACGCCCCGGTGCCCACCTTGCTGCGGCCGAAGTCAAACCGGCGGCAGCCACGGGCGGCAGCGGCGCGCATCAGGTCCCAGTACATGAAGTCGTTGCCGGCCAGCGCCCGCGCCGCTGGCGTGCCGCCACCGTAATAAGGCAGCACCTCATCGCGGAAGAAAAAGCTCAGCACGCCCGCCACCACGGCGCCCTGGTGGATGATCACGCGCACCTCGCAGGCATCGCCAAACACCTGCTTGAGCAGACTGAAGTAACGGCGCCCGAACACCGGTGTGCCCAGCCGGTGCACGCTGCTGGCGTAGGCGGCATAAAAACGGTCCACGTGCTGGTCCACTTCGCCTTGCAGGCCGAATTTGACGCCCTTGCGCACCATGGCGCGCTGCTTGCGCGGGATGGCGTGCAGGTTGTCGTCGTGGTTGCCGCTGATGGCCTTGCGAAACGTTGCGTACAGCGGCTTCACCTGCCAGTGCGGGTCGTCCCGGTGCTGCGGCTGCATGCAGCGGTATTCGAGGTGGCCCACGCCCAGCTCGCGCGCCAGCGCATCGGCGGCCTGGTCGAGCATGACGGCGGCGGCGCCGTTGCTGGCCACGGGACCGCCATACACGCAAAACGGCAGCGCCCCCAGCCAGTGGCCGAACAGCCGGCTGCGCACCTGGCACAACGGCAATACACCTTCGATCACGCCGTCCTGCTCGACGTAATAGAACCAGGTGCGGTGACCCATGGCTTCCTGCAGCACGCGCTGCCAGCCCGCGCGGTGGAAAAATGTCGCGTCCGGGTGGGCTTCCACGTAGGCATCCCAGCGCGCATGGTTGTCCGGCGCCAGCAGGTGCACTTGCCGTCCCCGTGCGACCGGCGCAGCGTGCAGTGGTGCAGTCATGCATCCTCCAGGAAGATCCGGTCCATGCGGCCCCAGGAAAAATCGCGCAGCAGTGCGCGCAGGCGGCGCTCGGTACGCGCCAGGTTGACGTAATGGCGAAACCCGGCTTTCCAGTGCAGGCCCGGCGGGCGCGGCTGGCCGGGATCGAATTCCCACGGGTGGCAGTAAAAGATTGCGGGCTGGCCGTCGGCGCGGTGCACCTGGCGCACCAGCCAGCGCGACATGCTGTACGGCAGCAGGCGAAAGTATCCGCCGCCACCGGCCGGCAAGTTGCGCCGCCACAGGCGCACGGTGGTGATCGGCACTTCCAGCAGGCCGGCTTCGCCGTCGGGGTGGAACGCGAACCGGGGCGCGTGCGGCATGCCGTAGTGATCGTGGCGGATCGGGTACACGCTGGAACTGTAGCGATAGCCGGCCCGGTGCAGCGCTGCGTGGGCCCACGGGTTGGCGGCGCCGATCGAAAAGCTCGGCGCCCGGTAACCCAGTACCGGCCGGCAACCGACATCTTCCAGGATGGCTTTGCTGCGCGTGATGTCGGCGCTGAAGCTGGCCGGGTCCTGGGCGCTGGCGCGCTGATGGCCGTAACCGTGGCTGGCCAGTTCGTGGCCAGCGGCAACGATGCGCCGCACCAGCAGCGGATAACGCTCGGCGATCCAGCCCAGCGTAAAGAACGTGGCCTGCACCCGGGCGCTTTCAAACAGCGCCAGGAGACGCTCGACATTGGCTTCCACGCGGCACTCGCGCCGGCCCCAGCTGGCGCGGTCGATGTACGGGGCAAAGGCCGATACCTGGAAATAGTCCTCGACGTCGACGGTCATGGCATTGCGGATCGCGGTCATGCTGGCTCCCGGAGGTGTGACTGATCGGCACTGGCATCGCGTTTCCGCGATAGGGGGCTGCTGCCGCGGCCCTGCCCGAACGTATTGTCATTACGGAATGCGTACCGGTTCCGGGAGCATGCTGTCGCTGCCGAGGGCGAACAGCGCCTGGCGCCGGTAGTCCGATAGCGTCAGCATGGGCGCGCTGCGTGGCAGCATATGAAGGGAGGACAACTGCAGCTGCTTTTGCCGCATCTACGGGTGGCTGGAGCAGTGAATGTTGTTGGAAAACCACGCCGGCAAGCGATGTGCGCGGCGCAAGGCGGTAATCGGGACACTGCCCGTCACGCAGCACCGGCCGCGCGCAGTGGTGCTATCGGTACGGTTGCCGGGCGAGCCATGGCGCCGCCGGCAGCCCACTCAATTATAGAAACAGCCGGCGCACACCTGGCGATAGCGGCTGTTGCCACCGATGAGCACCTGGTCCCCCTCGCGCACGCGCGCGCCGTGCTCGTCGGTGCGGATATTCATCGTGGCTTTCTTGCCGCATTGGCAAATGGTCTTGATTTCTTCCAGACTGTCGGCCAGCGCCAGCAGCGCGGCGGAACCCGGAAACGGGTTACCCTGGAAATCCGAGCGCAACCCGAAGCACATCACCGGCGTACTATTGGTGTGCACCCAGTGGTGCAGCTGGTGCACCTGTGCCACCGTCAGGAACTGCGCTTCGTCGATCAGCACGCAAGCGACTTTCACATCCTGCAACAGCGCGGTAAAGTCGGTATCGGCACTGTACGTGGTGGCTGCGCTTTTCAGGCCGATGCGCGACGCAATTACGCCAAAGCCGTCGCGACCATCGAGCGCCGAGGTCAGCAGCAGAACGTCCATGCCGTTTTCTTTGTAATTATGTGCCACTTGCAGCAGGTAAGTGCTTTTACCGGCGTTCATCGCCGAGTACCTGAAGTGAAGACTAGCCATACTGCTCCAAAAATGAGGTGTATCTGCAGCGGCGGCGCGCGGCAAAAAAAGAATGACCGCGATTATAAACCTTCGTCGGGTGCCTGCGCCTGGCCAAGCGCAGAGATGGGGGCGATTGCGCCCCTTATTCGCGCCGCGCCCATGTCGCCGAACCTGCTAGTATCGGCATACCTGTGTAACTGACCTGACTTCGATGGAAATTCTCTTCATTATCGCGGGACTGCTGGCCTTTGGCGTGCTGTATTCCGTCACGGTGGCCAGCGCCAGGCCGCTACCCGGTAGCGGCTTTTATAAAATTTCGCGCGACGGCCGCGTGCTGATGTGCGCCGGCCCCAAGGTCACGGCGGTACGTCCCACGCTGTACCCGGACGGTTTGCGCGTCAAGCTGCGCGGCGGTGCGCGCACCGGCGAATTTTATGTCCACGAACTGGTGGCCGAAGTGTATCTGCCCAATCCCGGCCGACTGGGCAAGGTGCGCCACAAGGACGGCAACGTCCGCAACAACAATATCGACAACCTCGCATGGATCGCGCTCGAGTCCGGCATTGAACCGGCCGTCATCACGCGCGAAGAATCGGAAAACCTGGTGCAGACCTGAGTTGCCGACAGCGGCAGACAGAACCGTCAGCGCAGCAAGCGCGGTGCTGTCGGACGCGCCAGGCCGGCGCCAGCGGCCGCCTGGGCCGACGCGTCTAGCTTGAAGACGCTCACCACCTGCGACAATTGGGCCGCCTGTTCCTGCATGGCTTCGGCGGCAGCCGACGCCTGTTCGACCAGCGCCGCGTTTTGCTGGGTCACCTGGTCCATTTCGGTGATCGCCTGGTTCACCTGCTCGATGCCGGCGCTTTGCTCGGCGCTGGCACTGGTGATCTCGCCCATGATGCCGGTGACCTGGCCGATGCCCTGCACGATTTCATTCATGGTGTGACCGGCCTGGTCCACCAGCGCCGAACCCGCTTCCACTTTTTCCACCGAGTCGTCGATCAGGCCCTTGATTTCCCTGGCTGCCGCTGCCGAACGCTGCGCCAGGTTGCGCACCTCGGACGCCACCACCGCGAAACCACGGCCCTGCTCGCCCGCGCGCGCCGCTTCCACTGCCGCATTCAGGGCCAGGATATTGGTCTGGAACGCAATGCCGTCGATCACGCTGATGATGTCGACGATCTTGCGCGACGACGCATTGATCGCCCCCATGGTGTGGACCACGTCGGCCACCACGGTACCGCCGCGGTTGGCCACGCCGGCTGCCTCCTGCGCCAGCCGGTTCGCTTCGCGGGCATTGTCGGCATTCTGGCGCACGGTGGCCGTCAGTTCTTCCATCGACGATGCGGTTTCCTCCAGCGAACTGGCTTGCTGCTCGGTACGGCTCGACAAGTCCTGGTTGCCGGCGGCGATTTCGCTCGAGGCCGTGGCCATGGTGTCGGTACCGCTGCGCACCTGGCCCACGATGGTCACCAGGTTGTCGTTCATGGTTTTCAGTGCCTGCATCAGGCGCCCGGTTTCGTCGCGGCGGTCCACCACGATGACGCTGGTGAGATCGCCAGCCGAAACGGTCTCGGCCACTTGCAGGGCGCGATTGATCGGCGCCGTGATCGAGCGCGTGATCCACAGTGCGAAACCGACGCCCAGCGCCAGCGCCACCACGCCCAGCGCGAGGATGACGTTGCGCGTCTCGGCGGCCGATGCCAGGACTTCGCCGGCGATGCCGTCGGCCGCCGTCATCTGCATGGCTTGTAATTTATTGACTTCGGCCAGGTAGGCAGCGGCCTTGGGCACCAGCCCGGTCTGGTACAAGGTCTGACCCTGCGCCATGTCGCCGGCGGCCTTCAGCTGGAACAGCAGCTTGCGCACGTCAACATACGCCACGCGCGCCACCAGCACCTGCTCGAACTGGGTCCGCACACCGGGGTTGCGGATGCTCTTGCCGATCTGTTCCTGCACTTCGGCCGAACGCCCCACGGCCGCAGCCATGTCGGCCTCGTACGCTTTCTGGTCGGCCTCGGAGGTCGCCTGCCAGGCAGCGGCGGAACGCACCGCGTTAATTTCGATGATCTTGGCCCATTCAGCCACCAGGCGCTGGTTCTTGTAACTGGTGTTGATCAGGCGATCGGTCAGCGCAGTGGCCGTTTGCATGCGCACCACGGCAATCGCGGTCATGGCTGCCAATAACAGCAACACAATGCCAAAGCCCAGCCCGAGGCGGGCGCCGATAGTTCGATTTTTCATGGAATGATCCTGCTAGCAATGATGGGAAGAATTCGGGCGACCGCAGACTGGACAGTGCCCACGGGCAACACTATAACAGTGTCACACCGAAATTCTCTTAAGTAACATTACTAGTGCCAAAACCGTCGCCGCTGTGCTGCGGCTGCGCTGGCATCGGGCGAACCTGGCCGAACGCGCGGGTAACTACCAAATTGCTATCGCGCCGTCGGCTGCGACGCAGCGGGCAAACGTTTCATTACAACAACGATTACTGCCCCGGGTGATAGCGCCGCTCGAGGTGGCGTTCCACGTCTTCCTGATAAAACAGCACATCCTTGAATTCGCCGCGCGCGAACATTTCTGCCTGATCGGCAAAATGCGGCGACGCCGGATCGCCGCTCTGACCGCCCACCAGGATGCTGCGCGCCTTGATGCGCGGGCCAAATTCCACCACCGCCACGAAGCTGTTGCCGCGTTCGCCATAAATTCGCCTGGTGGTTTGCTTCGAGGTCATGCCGTAAGCCGCCAGTGCGCCCCAGTTGGCCGACGCATACGGAATCGGCAGGCTGGGCTTGCTGTCATCGAACGGTTGCACCAGGTCGCCGGTCAGGCGCTGGAAACGGTTGATCTCGCCCCATGCGGTCTGCCAGGTACCGAAATCGGCGGTCAGCTTGTCCGAGGCGCGTACCAGCCCTTCGAGCCGCTGGCGCGGCGTCAGTGCCGCGTGGATGTAATCGAGGACCAGCACCTTCTGCGTCTTCGCCGTGGGGCCGAACGTGGCCGCCAGATCCTGCACCCAGTAAATTGCCAGCGACGTCGGCACCGACGCCAGCGCGTAGCGCATGTCCCAGCCGCGCAGCGCGGCGATCTGCGGCGCCAGCGCCGCCTTGAGCGGGTCGGCATCCGGCAGCGCCTCATGGGCGGCAAACAGTTGCGGCAGCAGCGGCTCGAACGCCGGTAAGGCCGGATCGTAAGCGGCCGCGATCAGGCTGTCGAGCGTGAAATCTTTTTTGTTTTCCATTACCCGTACCGCGTGGATGCCGCGCGGGTTTTCCGGGTTCATCGACATGTATGCCGGGTAATCACTGGCCTTCGGGCTGTACTTGCCGGCGGCCGTGTATGGCCAGTTGTTGGTGTTGTAGATCCAGCCGTTGCGGGGATTGAACAGGGTGATGGTTTCCTTCACCGCGTGCAAGCCCTGCCACTCGGTGGCCGGGTCGCTTCCGTCCACCGGATGCTTGAAGTCGATCTTCGGGTCGCGGCGCGGAATGAAGTTGCCGTGGAAATAGGCAATATTGCCGTCGGCATCCGCGTACACGGTGTTGTTCGAGGAATTGGTGCGCAACTCCATCGACTTGTAAAAGTCCTGGTAGTTACGGGCCTTGGTACGGATGAACGATTGCGTCAGCGCCTGGCGCGGCTGGTTCATCAGGCGCACCGCCACCCACTTGCCATTCCTGGCGCGCACGATCGGGCCATGATGGCTGTAATACACCTTGACGATCTTGCTGGACATGCCCTGCGCAGTCTTGTACGGCAACTCGATGTCCACCGCCTGCAGCGGCCGCTGTTCGTTGCCGTACTGGTAAAAGTACCGGCCGTCGCGGTCGATAATCGTTTCCAGGTACTCGTCGATGACATCGCCGCCGCCCGACGTGTGCATCCAGCCCACGCGCTCGTTAAAACCCTGGTACACGAAGAACTGGCCCCAGGTCACGGCGCCGTAGGCATTCAGGCCCTCGCCGCTCTGCACCTGCACCTCGGGGCGGAAATAGAACGACGTGTGCGGGTTGATCATCAGCAGCGCGTGGCCATTCCTGGTGATGGCGGGGGCGATGGCGAAGCCGTTCGAGCCGCCCGGTTCGTTGTCGAGATCGCTGCCATGTGGTGGTTGCTGCTGCGCCAGCAGCACTGGCGCCATCATCGGATGCGCGCCATGCGCGTACAGTGCTTCGAGCTGCTGAAGGTCGATGGTTTCGATGTCGCCGCCAATACTGCCCTCGCTGAACGCCAGCGCCATCCACGGTTCGAAATGCGTGATCAGGTCCGGCTTGACCTGCGGATGCGTAGCCAAATAAAAGTTCAGACCGTCGGCAAACGCCACCATCAGCTGTTTCAGCCAGTGCGGGCTCTGCTTATATTGTGCCTGCAGGAAGGCGGGGTTGATGAACAGCTTCATGCGCAGATCGCGGTACAGCTCGGCCTCGCCCTCCACCTCGGCCAGCCGGCCCAGCGCGTTGATGTAGTTGCGCTCCACGCGGCGGAAGTCGTCCTCGGCCTGGGCGTACATCAGGCCGAACACGGCATCGGCATCGGTCTTGCCGTACACGTGCGGGATGCCCCATGTGTCGCGCAAGATGGTCACGCGCTTCGCTTGCGCCTGCATGCGCGCCAGATCCGCACCGGGCCCCGCGGCGGGCGGCGGCGCCGCCAGCGCGGCGTTGACAGGAACAAAACAGATCAAGGCCAGCGTGGCGCGCCAAGGGTGCATCGACAACTCCGGTTTTCAAGTTAGCTTGCGACCAGCTCCGAGATACGGCGCTGCAGGGTGGTGATTTCTTCCAGCAGCGCCGCGTTCTTTTCGCGCAGCGCAGCGTTTTCGGCACGCAAGTCGTCCGCTTCGGTCGGGTGGCGGTTGGCGTTGTAATCGCTGTGGTCGCGGCCGGTCTCTTTCGGTTCCTTGGCCGGGCGGCCGGCGGTACGCTGGTCGCGCACCTCCTTGGCGGCTTTCTGCAGCTCTTTCTTGCCGCCGGCAACGGCCGCAATTTGCGCGTCTTCCGGCAACGAAGCCACGGTCGCGGCGGCGTTGATCGAAATGGTGCCGGAACGTACCGCTTCCACCAGCTCGGGCGTGGCGGTCTTCTGGATTTTTTCGATCTGGCTGATGGTGGCACTCGACAGGCGCGCAGCGCGGGCAATATCTTCGCGTGATGTGAGCGGCATGGCAGCCGGTTTCGGGCGCGCTTCCCCGTCGGGCGGGGCGATGGCGGCGTCTTCCGCAGCTGCCTCGGCCGCCAGCTCCAGCGCGCGGGCGCGGACGATTTCCTTCTTGCGCAGCGCCAGCACGCCGCGCTGGTAATCGGAAATGCTGCGGCGCCCCAGGTTGTTGTCGATCATCCACAGCTTGACGTCGTCCAGGTCGCGGAAGCTGGTGTTTTCCACGGCTTTGAACGGGATTCCGTGTTCCTGGCAGATTTGATAACGGTTGTGGCCATCGACCAGCACGTCCTGCCACAGGACCAGGGCGTCGCGGCAACCTTCGGCCAGCACGCTGCGCTCCAGCGCCGCGTATTCCGCTTCGGTCAGCGGCTCGATATAGGCGCGCAACACGTCATTGATTTTGATTTGCATAGTTATCCTTGAAGTACCGGCGGCGGCGGGCAAAATGCGCCCTGCGGCAACGCCACCCGACATGCTACACCATCCGGGCAGTGCTTCAAACGATGACAATGCTGCGATGCAGCTAAGCCAAGCTTAAGAATTGTCCATTATTCTCGTCAGCAGTCAAACACGCTTTCTCCAGCTATTGACCAAAGCCCCGCGCGGTTGCTGCCGTTGCGGGGCTTTTCTTTGGCGGCGGCAAAATCTTGCCGCCAGACGTACGCCCCGGTCAGGGCGGCACGCCCCGTCACCCCCTCGCCAAGCGACTTGCCACGTCCTCAGACCCCGTGCTGCGTCGCAATATTATTTTTGTCGGAACGACTGCACCGTTGGGTTTTCCTGCGATTGCTGTGCTATTCTTGCCCTATAAACATCGCCCCGGATGCTGGCGAACAGTTTGGTGCAGCGCGCCAAACGCTGCCGCCCGCTTCGGCGCTTATCTTAGAGCGAGGTCATATGGCTGAATCACATGGTTATGCACACGCCGGACATTTCATCGTCTGCACGCCCCAGCGCACGGCCGACGGCCGGTTTTGCGCGCACTTTCGCATCTACCGCGGCGCGTCGTCCGCCGGCGATGTGGTCTACGAACAGGCGTATCCGCTGGCCGAATTCGGCACTGCAACAGCGGCCAACCGCTACGCTGCCGAAATGGCCTCATACTGGCTCGACCAGTGGCCGATCAAGGGTTCGTTTACCCGCAAGCGCGACGGCCGTGCGATCAGCTACCTGGGCACGTACAGCGTGGGCCACGGCGCCGACTGGAATGCCCGTGTCTATTGCGACGGCAACCTGATGGCCACGCCGGGTGGCGCATTTCAGTATGATATTTTGCGCGATCCCAATATTTATCATGCCGCCGAGCACGTGATTTTGGCGTCAATCGGGGACGGCGCCGGCCTCCCCGACTAATCCCCCGTCCACTCTCCCCGAACTGCCCGCCCGGTGCGCACTTGTGCCGCACAACCGGGTGGGCAGCGCCATCTTCGAGGTCCGACAGCGGCCCATCTTGAAAAATGAAGATACGGAAAAACGACATTAATTCAAAATAATGTATCCTCATATCGATATATACAGAATTATATTTGAATGAAAGTAGTTTCACCCACGCTTTACAAAGCTCACCATTTTCGCGCAATCATGCACGCAAACGAGGCATGGCGTCGTGTTTTTGGTGCATTTGATTTTGCAAATGTTGTATTTAGCAGACTTTTATTACCTGTTGTTGACATGAATTCTCGCAATATGTTTTGATAAATCCATAAGCACGTTGTTCCTAATTTTCAATGATTGCAAAAGGACAACGTGTTGATAGTTGGGGCTCGCGTCGGCAAAACGCGTTTATCAAGATAAAAGCTCTCAAAATGAAGAGCTTAACCAAAGGGAATCAGATGTTGAGAAAAACTGTATTGGCCCATGCGCTGTCCGCAGCGTTCATGGCCACGGTGGCTTCCACTGCGGTGGTCAATGTGGCGTACGCCCAGGCGACCGTCGGTAGCGTTTCCGGTAAAGCTGCGGCTGGCACCGTAATCGTGGCGGCCAACCCCGCCATCGGCTTTAACCGCACCGTTACCGTTGGCGCAGACGGCGCCTTCCAGTTGTCGCAACTGGCGCCAGGCACCTACACCATCCGCGCGAAACTGCCTAACGGTACCGAGCAGACCGAAACCGTGGTCATCAATGCCGGCCAGGGTTCCACCACCAACTTCAGCGACGTGGCATCGGTGACCGTTTCCGGTTCCCGCGCCTCGCGCATCGACTTCAAGTCGCCCGAATCCACCACCGTGCTGAGCAAAGCCGCCATCGACCGCCTGCCCGTTGCGCGCGATGTCACGGCAGTGGCCTTGCTGGCCCCGGGTGCTACCCGCGGCGATACCCGTATCGGCCAGACCGCACTGCGCGGCGGTAACGTCCCATCGCTGGGCGGCGCCTCGCCAGCGGAAAACGTCTACTACATCAACGGTTTCAACGTCACGAACTCGCTCAACGGCGTGGCATTCAACCAGGTACCGTTCGATGCGATCGGCTCGCAGGAAGTCAAGACCGGTGGTTACGGCCCCGAGTTCGGCCGTTCGCTGGGCGGCGTACTGGCCGTCACCACCAAGCGCGGTACCAATGAATGGAAGGGCGGCGTCAACGTCATGTATTCGCCGGAATCGCTGGAAGGCTCGGCGATTTACCCGGTCAAGAATGCCGATGGCAGCTACTCGAAAGGCAAGCGCGCCGGCGGTACCGATGATTTGCAGGGCAACATCTGGCTCGGCGGCCCGATCATCAAGGACAAGCTGTTCATCTTCGGTCTGGTGCAAGGCGCCGACATCGAACGTAAGACGTACGACTCGTCGCGCCAGGACATCACGACCTCCAAGTCGCCGAAATACCTGGTCAAGGCTGACTGGAATATCAACGACAGCAATACCCTGGAACTGACGGCCTTCAGCGACAAATCGACCGACAAGGTGGACACCTGGAATTCGGCCACGCCCTACGGCACCGGGCGCGAAGACTTCCTCGGTCACGACGAATACAAGACCGGCGGCGAAAACTACATTGCCAAGTACACCACCTGGCTGACCGACGACTTCACCGTGTCGGCGATGTACGGCCTGGGCCGATACAATCGCAAGTCGAACATTTCGACTGCCGATTGCGGTTATGTCGTGGACACCCGTCCAGCCGAAGTGGCAGCCAATGGCGACGCCAACGTACGCTACGGTTGCGCCACCGCAGCCTCGATCACCGACCCGAATGCCAACGACGAGCGCAAGGCCTTCCGCCTTGATGCCGAATGGACGCTGGGCAATCACGGCCTGCGTTTCGGTATGGATAGCGAGCGGTACAAGGTTGTCGACGGCACCATTACCCCGGGCGGACTGCGCTACACGGTTTCCGAACTGGGCGTGGGCGGCACCCTGTCGAGCGGCTACGTCAACAACACCGGCGCGCCACAGGACATCGTGACCTTGCGCCACTTTGAAAACGGCGGCGCCTTCGAGACCGAAAATGCTGCGTTCTATGTGGAAGACAACTGGCAGGTCACGAAAAATGTCGTGGCGTCGCTCGGTATCCGGAATGAATCGTTCACCAACAAAAACGCTGTTGGCGCCACCTTCATCGAAGTGAAAAACACCTGGGCGCCGCGCCTGGGCCTGACCTGGGACGTGCGTGGCGATGCGCAAACCAAGGTCTTCGCGAATGCAGGCCGCTATTACATCCCGGTCATGTCCAACACCAACGTTCGACTGTCCGGCGCCGAAAGCGATTACCGCGACTTCTATGTATTCGGCGGCTCGTATGCCAACGACCGCACCCAACTGCCGGTCCTGGGCGCCAAGCTGGGCGACCGCGTGGTATCGAGCAATGGCGAAGCGGGCGATCCACGCTCGGTAGTCGATCCCAACATCAAGCCGATGTTCCAGGATGAGTACATCCTCGGTATCCAGCAAGCGCTGGCGAATCGTTGGGTAGTGGGTGCAAAAGTCACGTATCGCAATCTGAAAAGCGTGATGGACGATATGTGTAACGGCCCTGGCGCCTCGGCATGGGCAGTATCCAATGGTTACAGCGCAGCCCAGGCCGCAATCCTCGAAAATACGGTCAACCACTGCTTCCTGTACAACCCTGGCAAGGACCTGACCGCCAACGTCGACTTCAACGATGGCAAAGGCCTGACCCAGGTCACGATTCCAGCGGCATCGCTCGGCTTCCCGCAACCGAAACGCACCTACAAGGCGCTGGAACTGACGTTCGAACGTCCATGGGATGGCAAATGGTCGCTGCAAGGTTCGTATGTGCTGGCCTTTAACAAGGGTAATACCGAAGGCTACGTCAAATCCGACATCGGTCAGGATGACGCCGGCATCAGCCAGGACTGGGATTACCCAGGCCTGATGGAAGGCGCATACGGCTACCTGCCCAACGATCGCCGTCACACCGTCAAGGTGTTCGGCGCCTACCAGGTGGCTGACGAATGGCGCGTCGGTACCAACCTGATCGCACAATCGGGTCGTCCGAAAAACTGCCTGGGCTTCTACACCGGTAACCTCGACGAAAAATCGGTGGAATACGGTGCTGCGACGTTCTATTGCGATGGCAAACTGAACCCACGTGGCTCGCAAGGCCGCCTGGCGTGGACCACCGAAGTGGGCGTGCAAGTGGTCTACCAGCCTAAATGGCAGAAAGGCCTGAGCTTCGCGGTCGATGCGCTGAACATCTTCAACGAGCGCACGGTAACCACCATCGATGAGCAAGCCGAGCCGGATGCATCGGGCTCGTTCAGCCCAACCTACAAGCGTCCGGTCGCGTACCAAAGCGCTCGTAAAGTGCGCTTCTCGGCCACCTACGAGTTCTAATCCGACGTAACCCCAGGCCCCGCCTGACATGCCGCCCGGTCCCCAGACCGGGCGGCATTTTTCATTGTATAAATCGTGCGCATGCGCATGGTGCTGATTGTTTCCCCGCCTGTGCTCCGGACCGGGCACGGGTCGATTACGATGCGGCTTGCCCGTCTTCCACTACGCCCCCACCATGACCCGCTATACCGCCCTCGCCTGCGCTGCCATCCTGCTGTCCGGTCTGGCCCACGCCCAGCCGTTCGACATCGCAATCACCGTCGACGACCTGCCCGCGCACGGCCAGTTGCCGCCCAATATGACGCGCCTCGGCATCACCGAAGCGTATCTGCGCACCCTGCAGGCGCACCGGGTGCCCGAAGCGTTTGGCTTCGTCAACGCCGCCAAGCTGGAACAGACGGCCGACGGCGCGGCCGTGCTCGACGCCTGGCGCGCCGCCGGCCAGCCGCTGGGCAACCATACCTGGAGCCACCTGAACCTGGCGCGCGCCCCATCGCTGGCCGCCTGGCAGGCCGACGTGGAAGCGGGCGAGCCGGCGGTGGCGCAGCGCATGCAGGGCGCCGACTGGCGCTGGCTGCGGCTGCCGTTCCTGGCCGGCGGCGACCGCTTTCCCGCGGCGCTCGACTACCTGCGCGGGCGCGGCTACCAGGTGGCCGATGTCAGCCTGTCGTTCGACGACTGGTCGTACACCGACGCTTACGCGCGCTGCGTACGCAACGGCGACACGGCCACCATCGCCGCCATGAAAGCCCAGTACCTGGCCGCCGTCGAGCGCGGCATCGCGCAAATGCAGGCCGACTCCCTGCGCGTGTACGGCCGCGTCATTCCGCAGGTGCTGCTCACCCACCTGGGCGGCTGGAGCGCGGTGACGCTGCCCGACGTGCTGGCGCGGCTGGACCAGGCCGGCGCCCGCTACGTCACGCTCAAGCAGGCCCAGGCCGATCCTGCCTACGCCGCGCCGGGCGGCGGCACCGTGATCGAGCGCACCGCGCGCCAGCGCGGCATCACGCTGACGCAACTGGCAGCGACAGCGCCCGGTGGCACGGCCATCCTCGATCCCGCCACCGTGTGCCGCACGCCCGCCACCCAAACCATCGTGCTCGACGGCGCCGCCGGCGGCCCGCGCTTCGACGGCATCGGCATCGTCGAAGGTGGCGGCGGCACCGGCGTGCTGCTCAAGGACTACCCGGAGCCGCAGCGCAGCGAGATCCTCGACCTGGTGTTCAAGCCGAAATTCGGCGCGTCGGTCAGCGCGCTGTACGTGGAAATTCCCGGCGATGGCAACGCCACCCAGGGTTCGATGCCCAGCCATACGCACACCCGCGACGACCTGAACTACGAGCGCGGCTACATCTGGTGGGAGCTGCGCGAAGCGAAACGCCGCAACCCTGCGCTCACGCTCGACGGCGCCGCCTGGAGTGCGCCCGGCTGGCTCGGCCGGCAAGGCTCCGTCTTCGAGCAAAGCACGGGCACCTATTACCAGGGCGACCGCGCCTTCTTTTCGCAGGACACGGCCGACTATTACGTCAGCTGGCTGCAGGGCTTGCGCAACGTGTACGGCATGGAGTTCGATGCGATCGGCATTCGCAACGAAAAGGGCGCCAGCTATGGCTTCGCCAAGGCGCTGCGCGCCACGCTCGACGCCAACGATTTCCGCAAGGTGCAATTGCACGGCTTCGACAACTGGCCCGATCCATGGAAATTCCGCTTCGTGGACGACATGACCCGCGACCCGGCGCTGCAGGGCGCCATCGACGTCATCGGCGCCCACATCAATCCGCCGAAATCGGTGGTGCCGCCAGCGGTGCGGCAGCAGGCCGCTGCCATGGGCAAACCGCTCTGGAATACCGAGCAGCACGTGTACAAGGCCGGTTACGACGGCTTGATCAGCATGGTCAAGGCCTTCAATGAAAACTACGTGCGCAGCGGCGTGACCAAGGTGGTCAACTGGTACGGCATTGCCGACCTGTACACGATGCAGGCCTATTCGGGCGAAAAAGAAGCGATGCTGCGCGCCAACTGGCCATGGAGCGGCCACTACCGCATCAACCCGGTGCTGTGGGGCTATGCGCACTATGGCCAGTTTGCCGAGGCAGGTTGGCAATACCTCGACGGCGGCAGCGGCGACCTGAACGGCGGCGGCACCTTTGTCACGCTCAAGTCACCGGGGCGCGACTACAGCGTGATCATCGAGACCAAGGACGCCGACGCCGCGCAGACCGTGCGGTTCAACGTGCGCGGCGGCCTGCGCGACGGCGACCTGGCCGTCTGGCGCACCACCGAGCACGAACACTTCGTGCGCCAGGCCGACGCCACCGTGCAAGACGGCGTGGTGACGCTGGCGCTGGAACCGCATGCCGTGTACTCGCTGACCACCACGCGCGGCCAGCAAAAAGCCGGTGCGGGCCACGTGCCGCCGCTGCAGGCCTTCCCGTTCCCGTACCGCGAAGATTTCGAACACTATGACCAGCCTGCCGCGTGGGGCCACCTGCCGCGCTACTTTGCCGACATTGCCGGCGCCTTCGAGCTGGCCAGCTGCCCGGCGCGCTCCGGCACCTGCCTGCGCCAGCGCGTGCCGGTGCCCACCATTTCCTGGGCGCCCGACTGGCAACCGTATTCGATCATCGGCGACGACGCCTGGCGCGATTACGACGTGAGCGTGGACGTGTACCTGCAGGCGGGCGAATCGGCGGCCGTGATGGGCCGGGTCAACCACGCGGGCACCGGCTACGGCTTCATTCCGAAAGGTTATTTCCTCGAACTGAACGCCGACGGCGCACTGCGCCTGGTGGCCATCCGCGGCAAGAAGGGTAAAAAGAAAGCGGTGGGCGACGCCGAACAGCAAGCGCTGATCAAGGCCATGAACGACGTATCCGAAGGCGGCGAAAAGGTGCTGGCCACCACCCGCGTGCCGGCCACCGGCGCCGGCCGCTGGCATACGCTGACCTTGCGCTTTGCGGGCGAGCGCATCACGGCGCTGGTCGACGGCGTGGAGCGGCTGGCAGCCAGCGACAGCCTGTACGGCGCCGGCATGGCCGGCATCCTGGCCGGCGCCCACGGCGCACAATTGAGCATGCCGTGGTTCGACAACCTGCTGGTGAAGAACGCCGGCGCCGCCTTGCCGCCGGTGATGCCACCGCTGCCCGGGCGCATGCCATTGTATGCCCCTCAAAAAGCTGTGCGCTGAGGCAATAAGTCGTGCAGCCCACTTCAGAGTAGTCCTACAAAGAGAGCGCAAGCGCGCCGATACCGGCATGTTTCCAAATTGCTTATGATGTGATTTGACTTACACCTTAAAGGAGCACACCATGAAACAGCTTCACGCACCAGCCAAGTTCATCTTCGCCCTGATCGTGACCGCCGCCGCTGTCACCGGTTGCAAAAAGCAGGAAGTCGATCCGCCTGCACCGGAAGTCGTTGCGCCACCGGCCAACACCGCTCCCACTCCGGCGCCAGCCGATACGACCACGCCACCACCGGCAGTCGTGCCGCCCGGCGACACCACCACGCCACCAGCCGGCACCGCGCCTGATCCAGCCGCCCCGCCAGCACGTTAAATTCGCAAGACGAGCACGCCTCTCAGGTACGCTCGTCCGTTCTTTAGCGCTTCGGCCGGGCACCGCTTGATCGCGGAGCCCGCTCTATACCACGATTACGTGATCCGTCATTCCCGCGTGCGAGGATGACGGCGTCCACGCCAGTGAGTCGCACCTCAGCGATGCCCCGCTTCAGCTGTCCTTGTTCGGCGCCAGGTCGTTATTCGGATACGTCCCGAAATGATAGGCTTGCTGTATCACCGTCTGCGCCCACGCCCGGTGCGTCGCCACTTCGCACATCGAATTGCCCATCTTGAATACCGCCGGACTATTCTGGTCCATGATTTTTTCCGCTGCCGCCACGTCGATCGGCTGCACCCGGTAATGCATTTCGATCAGCGGCAACTGGTACGGGTGGATCGCGGTTTTGCCGACCAGGCCGTGCGCCAGGTCTTCCTGCACTTCCAGGTCCAGCAACTCATCCTTGTCCAGATGCTCGAACACGGGCGCCGTCAGGCGAAAGCCGTACGGTGCAAACGTGGTGACCAGCCGCGCGATCACCGGTCCCAGCGGGGTGCGGTAAATTGTCATGGAACGTGGCCGGCGGATGCCCAGCAACGCCAGCAAGTCGTTGCCGCCGATGCGCAGCGCCAGGATGCGCCCCACCACGCCGGGCGCGCGCAGCATGTCGCGAAACAGCATCATTTCGCGGTCATCAAATACCTCCGCCGTTTCCAGCGTGGGCATCAGCATGTGGCCGGTCTGGCGCACCAGCTTGAAGTAGGCATCGAAGTTCTCGCGCGTCGCCTTGGGAATCACGAAGCCGGTCAGGTACTCGGCGCCCTTCATGGCCAGCACCCGTTCCAGCACTTCCGGGTTGCGCACCCGCACGAACCGGTCGAGCACGCCTTGCGGGTCCATATTTTCCAGCATCACCGACAGGTTGAACAGCGCATAGCTCAGTTCGCGGTCGGCCACCGCATCCTCGGTACAGAAAATCACCGAGCGCAGCTTGGGCAACTTGATGCCGTTGGCGATGTCCAGCAAATCCTTGTGGGTGGTGGGGACGTACAGCGACGCGCCCATCGGCTTGTTCACCGTCCAGTTAGCCATCGAGTGCACTCCTGATAAGGGAAACCGCCTGGTAAGGCAGCGATTGATCGATTATGACCGGCACATTTTTTTCCTGTGCCAGCACGGTAAGATGACGGACATCGGCCGCCGTCCGGTCGCGCAACAGCAGCAGGCGTGGCACGCGGCGCAACAGCACCCGCGTGGCTTCTCCGATGCCGGGCTTGATCAGGTTGACATCGGCCACGTCATACTCCTGCTGCAGCCGCTGCAGGCAGGCGCGCGACGTGGCGGCTGCCGCGGCGCGGTCCGGCGCAGCGGCAACGATCGTGGCGCCGGACCGCGCCAGCGCGGCCGCTTCCAGCGCGTCGACAAAGCGGCGCGAATGGTCATGCGGCGCGAACGCCTCATAATAAACGCAGCCATGGAAATCGTCGGCCCGCCCCACCACGGTGCGGCTCACCAGGCCCGACACGGTAGCGTTCAGGATGCTCGACGGGATCAGGTAGTCGCGGTCCGCGCTGGCGCACGCTGCCGAGCCTGCCAGATCCGACAACACGTACAGGCCTCCGTCCACGGCAGTGCCGTGCGCATCGTTGAAGGCGGCCACCGATTGCGCCAGTTCGCGCGAGATCACGCCCTTGCCGGTCCAGCCGTCCACGAACACGATGGCCTGCGGCGCATGGCGCTGCACGATGTAGTCCAGCGCCACGGCGTCGATGCCGCGATCGCGCGCGATCGACACCGAGTAATGGGCGGCCTGCCGCCCCCCGACCTGTTGCAGCAGGCGCTTGAGCACCACGCCCACCGGGGTGCCGGCGCGCGCCAGCGACACCACGACGATCTCGCCGCTGCGGCGGGCGGCGATCATGGCGGCCAGCGCCAGGCAGTCGCGCGCCATCTGTTGCAAGTTGGCGGCGCAGGCATCCTCGAATACCTGCAGGTAGCGCGCCGAGGGCAGCGCTTCCGGCGACAGCATCTCGCTGTAGTGCCTGCGGCCGGACTGGATCAGCGCTTCCTTGTCGGCCACGCTCACAAAAGGCGGCGCTTCGATCCGGCGCAGCAGGAACTGCACGTCATCGTGGGCGTAGCTGCCGGAAAATGGGACAGTCGACGCCGTCACAGCGCCCCCACCGTCAACGCTGCCAACTGGGTGCCGCTGGGAATGATGGCGTAATCGCACGCCGCCATGAAGCGCGCGTCGGACCGGCTGTCGCCCATGCCCAGGGTTAAAATCTCGCCATGCTCGGCGCGCAGCAGCTGGCTGACGTACTGCACCCCCACAGCCTTGTCCAGCGACTTGGGCAGCACCGCCAGGTTGTTGCCGTTGCGGTGCACGTAAAAATCGCGCCCCAGGCCGGTGCCGGCACCGGCCAGCCACGGCGCCAGCGCCTCGGTTTCAACCGGAATCAGGCGCTCGGCCTGCTTGTCGGCATCCTTGATCAGCACGTAAAACGGCAAGCCGCCGTCTTCCACCACGCGCGCGCGCGACGTCAACCCTTGTTCCTCGGCGTAGGCGTTGATGGTGGCTGCCGCATCGTTCAGGCCCGGCAGCGCCAGCGTCATGGCGGCGCGCATCTGCGCCATCCAGGCCGGGTCCGGCACGTTGTCGGGCCCCAGGATCAGGCCACCGAAATTGAGGATTTTATAGCTGGCAAAAGGCAGATCGACGCGGCCGAACGCATCGAGATGCCGCGCGGTGGCCGGGATCAGGGTGGTGGCCGGATCCATCAGGGACAAGAATGCGCGCTGGCGCGCCGTGGTGAACGAACACAGCGAACCGTCCGCATAATATGCGGCCGGTTGCAGGTCGGCCTGGCTGGCGCACTTGCCCAGCGTACTGAACAAGGTATCGTCCAGGTCAACGAACAGGAATTTCTTCAACCAGCTTCTCCGACTTGAAATGGAACAGGCGTGCGCGCAGCTTGCTGGCCAGCGCGTGCAGCGCGGCATTGGGCGGCGTTTCGTGGCAGACCAGCACGTGATCGTACTGTCCGGGCGTGACGTTGTAGATAAAATTGGCCACGCCCTCGCCGTAGTTATCGGGGAAGGTCTCGGCGCTGGCCACCGCGCCCCACACCAGGATGGGCGACCGCGTGGTGGACTGCACCACCACATCCGCGCCATGCGCTTCGAGCGCGCGGCCCAGCACGTAGGCCGGATGCATGAACTCGCCGGTCCCGATCACCAGCACGCGCTGGCCCGGTTGCACGCCAACAGCCAGCTCGCCGGCCAGCGCCGGCGGCAGCGCCAGCGCACCGGCCACGCCCAGCCGGCCAAACGCGGCGCTGGCGCCACGGTCGGCCGCCGCGTCGTACAACTGGGCCGGCGCGGTGGCTGGCGTCAGCTGGCCGGCGGCAAACGCAAACGCGCCGTCGAGCGCAGCGTTATGGGTGACGCGCACGCCAAAGCGGCCCTGCAACTGGCGGTTGCCGTCCTCGCCCATGAAATTCGTGATGGTGACCAAATGCACGTGTTCGATGCCGGGCGCCACCGCGCGGCACGCCGCCGCCAGATTCACGAAGGTGTTGCCGGTGCTCGCTTCGTCATCGACCAGCACGATCGAACGCGCACCGGCCAGGCGCGCAGCCAGCGCGGCATCGACCGGCATATGGAGGAACTGGCGCGGCGCATGGCTGTGCGCCTCCTCGAATTCGATCAGCGGGCCGTCGCCCACGCGGTAGCGCGTGGTATGCAGGAACAGCGCCTCGCGTTCCTGATCCCCATCAAGCCAGGCCTCGAACACGCCCTGCCCCAGCCCCACGGCGGTTTCCGCCATGGCGATGAAGACCACGGGACCGGGCAGGTCCGCCGGCAGGCCCGCCGCCAGCGCCTGGTGCAGGCCGCGCATGGCGGCGGGCCGTACCGGCCAGTGCTTGCCCAGCACCTTGCTGACGAACAGGAAACCGCGCCTGGCATTGGCGCGCGCGGCAAACCCCACCAGCTCGTCCAGCGCGTACGGACCCGGCTGCGCGGTCACGGTCAGCTGGCCGGTGGGCAGGTCGACCACGCGCGTGGTTGCCACGGTGCGGTTGTGGAAGGCCGCAGCCTGGCTGGCTGCAAGACGCTCCATCACAGCTCCATGGCGATCGACACTTCGGTCACGCGGGCGCCGTTGCGCACCGGCGCAATCTCGACCTGCTCAAAGCCCTGGTCGAAACCGGCCAGCGCGATGTACGGCAGGTTGGGGCCGGCCGCGCACGCCATGCTGATGCCACCCGACATGCGCGGATTGATTTCCAGCAGCCGCGGCTGGTCGCCGGTTTCGCGGAACTGCACGTTGAAGCAACCGTTCAGGCCGTAATTTGCCGTCAGCGTGGCGCACGCGGCCAGGATGTCGGCATGCAGGTCGATGCGCTGGCCGGTGGCGGCCGACGATTGCGGCTTCTTGCGCGGCACGGCTGCCATCAGGCGGCCGTGGTCACCGACGCAGTCGACGCTGTATTCGCGCCCTTCCAGGTATTCCATGACCAGCATGGTGCGGAACTCGGGCAGCAGCGCCAGCCCGGCGCGCAGGTCGGCCAGGCCGATATGGTATTGCACGCCGGCGATCAGCAGCTCGGCGCAGCTGCGCTGCTCGTCGATCACGGCAAAGCCCAGGCCATAGATCGATTGCGAGGGCTTGATGCATAACTTGGGATAGCGGCCGCGCAATGCGGCATACGCAGCGTCGAACTCGGCCACCGTATGCACGGCAATCGTCGCGGGCGGCGGCGCCTGCGGGCAGTCCACGGTGGCATAAAAGCGCGCCTTGTCGTGCAGCAGTTGCAAGGTGTCGGCGGACCCGGCGGACAGCACCCGCACGCCCAGCGCGGCAAACCGGTCGCCGGCAGCGATGATCAGCCGCGCTTCCTTGCCGGTCACAAAAATTTCGACCGCATGCTGGCGGCAAAACGCCAGACACCAGTCCACGTACTCATCACCCTTGAGGCCGGTTGGCTCCAGTTCGAACTGGTGCGCCACCTGGCCGGCGGGGGCCACCGCCACGTGCGAATAAATCAGGTGGTACCGTTGATCCCGGTCCGCCTGGCGGATCAGGCTGATGGCGGTGTAGACCGACGAAAACGCGCGATTGAACCATACGCGTGTGGGGTTTGCTGGCGTTGCTGGCGACGCCGCGTTGTTGCTGACCACTTGCACTTGCCACTCCCTGTGATGTTTTTTATATGATGTCATGCCGGGCTGACCACCCTGTGTTCGCGCCGACAGTATCCGGTTTGAAATTAAGGGAAACTTAATCTTAGCAGTCTTGTTTGTCATCCCCGCGACAAAGCCACGCTTATTTACGGCGAAAGTAAATATTTTCCGAATTACATGTTTTACGCACCCACCGCCCTAGTCGAAACATTAAAAAGTGGCTAAGCTTTGATGTTGCACACAATTGGAAAATCGTAGATTTTGACCAATTGTTATACTCACGGGAAATAATCTAGTTTGATTGGGGAATTGATGAGCTCGAACGATACCGCACGCCGCATTGGCGCAGTGATACAAGAAAATGAACAACACATCCTGGAAGCATGGATCGGCCACCTGAACAGCCTGTCATTCCGCAAGGACGCGGCAGCCAGCGAACAATTGCGCCGCCATTGCGCGCAGCTGCTGGCGCTGCTGCCGGAAGCGACCGTCACCGGTGGCACCGACAACATCGAAGGCCGCGCCTGGGACGAAGTGCGCAACCTGCTGGCCGAAATCTCCACCCAGCGCGCCAAGCAAGGCTCCACTCCGAGCGAGACCGCCACGTTTGTCTTCTCCCTCAAACAATCGCTGTTTACCGCGCTGCGCACCGCCCTGAACGCGGAACCGGCCGTGCTGGCCGACGCACTGTGGGGTTCCACCGCGCTGCTCGACCAGCTGGGGCTGTACACCGTGGAAGTGTTCCAGAAGAGCCGCGACCAGATCATCGTGCGCCAGCAGCAGGAGCTGCTGGAACTGTCCACCCCGGTTGTCAAGCTGTGGCAGGACGTGCTGGCGCTGCCGCTGATCGGCACCCTCGACAGCGCCCGTACCCAGGTGGTGATGGAAAGCCTGCTGGAAAAAATCGTGGAAACCGGCGCCGCGATTGCCATCATCGACATCACCGGCGTGCCCACCGTCGATACGCTGGTAGCGCAGCATTTGCTCAAGACCATTGCTGCTGCACGCCTGATGGGCGCCGACTGCATCATCAGCGGCATCCGTCCGCAAATCGCCCAGACCATCGTCCACCTCGGCGTGAACCTGGAAGACGTGATGACCAAGGCCACGCTGGCCGACGCGTTCGAAGTGGCGCTGGCCCGCGTGGGCGCGCGCGTCACCCGCATCGCAGCCTAAGGCCCCCATGGAACGGATCCCCATTCTCCGTATCGGTGACCTGCTGCTGGTGTCGATCCAGGTGGACATGCACGACCGCCTAGCAATGACCTTGCAGGATGACCTTACCGAGCGCATCGTGCGCGACCGCGCCAAGGGCGTGCTGATCGACATTTCCTCGCTGGACCTGGTCGATTCCTTCATCGGCCGCATGATCAGCAACACGGCCGCCATGGCGCGCGTGCTCGACGCTCAGACCGTGCTGGTCGGTATGCAGCCGGCGGTGGCCATCACGCTGGTCGAACTTGGTCTGACGCTGCCGGGCGTGAAGACCGCCCTGAACGTTGAAAAGGGCATGGTCATGCTCGGCCAGCGATGAACGCCACCGGCACCGCTGAGATGGTGCGGTTCGATTCCGCCCTGCTGGCGAACGCTGGCGCACGCGTGGAAAGCAGCATCACGCTGCCGCTCCACACGGACGAACACGTGGTGGGCGTGCGCAAGGTCGTGCGCGAACATGCGCTCGACTTGAAGCTGAGCCTGGTTGAACAGACAAAACTGGTGACCGCCGCCAGCGAACTGGCGCGCAATACGATCAAATATGGCGGCGGCGGCATGGTGCTGGCGCAAATGTTGGACAGCGGCATGCGGCGTGGTTTGCGCCTGGTGTTTGCAGATGATGGGCCCGGCATTGCCGATATCGCGCAGGCATTGCGCGACGGCTTTACCAGTGGCGGCGGGTTGGGATTGGGACTGGGCGGGGCCAAGCGCCTCGTCGACGAGTTCGACATAGATTCGCGTAGCGGAGAAGGTACGGCTGTAGCCATTGTTAAATGGAAAAAATAAATCATTCGATCGAGACCTCCACCTGGATTCCGATCACCCACGCCAGCGACATTGCCGCTGCGCGCCGCGCCGGGCAGCGCCTGGCCGATGCCGCCGGTTTTGACGATGTGCGCGCCGGGCAACTGGCCCTGATCATCACCGAAGCCGCCACCAACATCCTCAAGCACGCCGGCGACGGCAACCTGGTGCTGTCGTGCGTGCACGCCGGCGACATGCACGGCATCGACGTGCTGGCGATAGACGCCGGCCCCGGCATCGCCAACATCGGCCAGGCGCTGCGCGACGGCACGTCGAGCACCGGCACGGCCGGCACCGGCCTTGGCGCGCTGTACCGGCTGTCCGACCAGTTCGACGTGTATGCGCTGCGCGACAAGGGCGCGGTGTTTTTCATGCGACTGTGGCGCACGCCGTCGCCGAACCTGCAGCTGGCCAGCGGCGGCATCACGCTGCCATTGGCCGGCGAAACCGACAACGGCGATGCCTGGGCCGTGGCCACGCTGCGCCAGCAGACGGCGCTGCTGATGGTCGATGGCCTCGGTCACGGCCCGCAAGCGGCTGCCGCCGCCAGCGCCGCCATCGCCACGCTGGAGCTGCAGCCGTCGCTGCGGCCCGCCGAACAGATCCATGCCTGCCACGCCGCGCTGCGCGGCACGCGCGGCGCTGCGCTGGCACTGGCGCTCTACGATGCGCCCACCGCCCAGCTGCATTTTGCCGGCATCGGCAACATCAGCGCCTGCATCATCGACGCCAGCGGCCGCCGTCAGCTGACGTCGTACAACGGCATCGTCGGCCACAATATGCGCAAGGTGCAGGAATTTACCGTCGAATGCACGCCCGGCGCGCTGATCGTCATGGCCACCGACGGTATCGGCACCCAGTGGGACCTGAACCAGTACCCGGGCCTGGGCGTATGCAATCCGGCGGTGGTGGCCGCGGTGCTGCACCGCGACTACGCCCGCGCCCGCGACGACGCCAGCGTCCTGGTGTACCGCGTGCCGGAGGTGGCGTGATGGGACAAATCCGCATCCTGCAGGTGGGCATCGACAGCGAGCCGGACGTGGTGGCGGTGCGCCAGCGCGCGCGGCAAATCTCCGCCCTGCTCGGCTTTGGCGCGCAAGACCAGGTGCGCATTGCCACAGCCGTGTCGGAAGTGGCGCGCTGCGCCTCGGCGCGGCTGGCGCGCGGGCGCGCCGTCTTTGCGCTCGATACCGAGGGCACGCTGCAGCAATTGTCGGTAACCATCCGCGCCGACGGCGACCCGGTGCGGGCTCCGGAACTGGCGCCGGGCATCGAGGCCGAATCGGCGCAATCGCTGCTCGACAACGCGGTAGCCACCGCGCACCGCCTGATGGACGAGTGCAGCGTCCAGGGCAGCCCGGAACATGGTTTGCACGTGCTGATGCTCAAGGCGCTGGCGCCGCGCCAGCACGTCGATCGCACGCGGCTGTTGCAACTGGGCGGCGAACTGGCTGCCAGCCCGGTACAAAACACGGTGGCCGAGATGCAGCAGCAAAACCGCGAACTGGCCAGTGCCCTGGCCGAGCTGCGCGACCGCCAGGAAGACCTGATCTCGCTCACCCACGAACTGGAAGACACCAATCGCGGCGTGGTGGCGCTGTATGCCGAGATCGAGGAAAAGGCCGAGCGCCTGCGCAACGCCGACGAAATGAAGTCGCGTTTCCTGTCGAACACCAGCCACGAGCTGCGCACGCCATTGAGCTCGATCCGGGCGCTGTCCAAGCTGCTGCTCGACCGCATGGACGGCGAGCTGACCGTGGAACAGGAGCGGCAGGTGCAATTCATCGCCACCGCCGCCAACGATTTGTCGGAACTGGTCAACGATTTGCTCGACCTGGCCAAGATCGAGGCCGGCAAGGTGGAACTGACGCTGGCGCCCATCGACGTGGGCAACCTGTTCAGCGCCTTGAAAGGCATGCTGCGCCCGCTGGCCCACCATGACGCGGTGGAGCTGGTGTTCGTGGCGCCGGCGCCGGGCGCCAAACTGCTGTCGGACGAAGGCAAGGTGGCACAAATCCTGCGCAATTTCATCTCGAATGCGCTCAAGTTCACGGAACGCGGACAAATTTGCGTCGAGCTGCGCGCCAACAGCAGCCCCGAGCATGTTACCTTTGCAGTCAGCGATACCGGCATCGGCATCAGCCCCGACCACCTGCAACTGATCTTTGAAGAATTTTCGCAAATCGAGCATCCGCTGCAGCGCCAGGTCAAGGGGACCGGACTGGGCCTGCCATTGTGCCGCAAGCTGGCCACCCTGCTCGGCGGCAGCGTGGACGTGGAGAGCGCGAGCGGCAAAGGGTCCACCTTCCTGCTGCATCTGCCGCGCGTGTTCGTCGAACATGCCGCAACCGAGGTCTGATATGCCGTTATTTTGTTTGCCCACCCTAGGAAAGACTGCTCCGTGAGCAATAGTGACATCCTGATCCTCAACGTCGACGATAACGACGGCGCACGCTACGTCAAGACCCGCATCCTGCAAGGTGCCGGGTTCCAGGTGGCGGAAGCGGCCAATGGGACCGATGCCCTGGCCATGGCGCGGCGCCTGTTGCCGGCGCTGGTGCTGCTCGACGTCAAGCTGCCCGACATCAACGGCATCGAAGTGTGCCGCCAGATCAAGTCCGACGTGGCCACCTGCACCGTGCTGGTCCTGCAAACCTCGGCCGCGCTGACCGGACGCGACGACAAGATCCGCGGCCTCGAAGGCGGCGCCGACAACTACCTGGCCGCACCGATCGAAGCGGACGAGTTGATTGCCAATGTGAATGCGCTGCTGCGCCTGCAACGTACGCAGGCCGACTTGCTCAACAGCGAAGAACGCTTCCGCCAGCTGACCGACAATATCGAAGACGTGTTCTGGATGTTCAGCCTGGACGGCAATGAATTGCTGTACGTGAGCAATGCCTACGACCCGATGTGGGGCCGCCCTGCCACCTTGCTGCAACGCGCACCGAACGACTGGCTCGACGCCATCCACGTCGATGACCGCGCTGCCGTCCAGGTACGGTGGCAGGCCGCGCAGGCGGGCGAACCGTTCGACGAGGAATACCGCCTGAAACTGCCGGGCGGCGCGCTGCGCTGGGTGCGCGACCGCGCCTTCCTGGTACGCGATGCCAGCAACAATCCCTACCGCATTGCCCGCATCACCAGCGACATTACCCAGCGCCGCGACATGGAAGACCGGCTGCACGCGGCCGACGACAACAAGAACGACTTCCTGGCCACGCTGGCGCACGAACTGCGCAACCCGCTGAGCCCGATCCGCAACGCGGTGGCGCTGATGAACGAAGTGGCGCCCGGCGACGTGGCGCTGCACCAGAAAGCGCGCCAGATCATCGTGCGCCAGGTGGCGCACCTGTCGCGGCTGGTGGATGACCTGCTGGATGTGGCGCGCATTTCGCAGGGCAAGCTTACCTTGCAGCTGCAAAAGACCGAGTTGCATGCGATCGTCGAATCGGCACTGGAAACCGCGCAGCCGATGCTGCAATCGCGCCAGCACCGGTTACTGGTGGACCTGCCCCCCGAGCCACTGTGGATCAACGGCGACCCGGTGCGGCTGGCGCAGGCCATCGGCAACCTGCTGCACAACGCCGCCAAATTTACCAACCGTGGCGGCGAAGTCCGGTTGCAGGTCGCGCGCCTGCCCGAAGGCCGGGTGGCGATCACCGTGCACGACAACGGTATCGGCATCACCTCGTACAACCTGCCCCGCATCTTCAACATGTTTGCCCAGGGCGCCACCGCGCACGACCGCGTGCACGACGGCCTGGGCATCGGGCTGTCGCTGGTGGCCACGCTGGCCCACATGCATGGCGGCACCGTGGACGCGCGCAGCCCCGGCATCGACCAGGGCAGCAGTTTCGAGCTGATGCTGCCGCTGCTGGCGCAGGATGCCGCAGTCACCACGGCGCCGGTGCCGGGCCCCGTGGCCGAGCCCGCGCTGGCGCGCACGGCCGGCACGCGCCGTCTGCTGCTGGTGGACGACAACGTCGATTCGTCGGAAGTCATGGGCGAACTGCTGGGCGCGATGGGCCACGAGGTACTGCTGGCCAACGACGCCGACCGGGCGCTGGCCCTGGCCCGCGCCCACCGTCCCGATACCATCATTCTCGACATCGGCATGCCCAAGGTGGACGGCTACGCGCTGGCGCGCATATTGCGTGCCGATCCGCTGTTCGCACACACCCGGCTGATCGCCCATACCGGCTACGGTTCGGCCCAGGATCGGCAAAAGACCCGCGATGCCGGCTTCGACTTCCACCTGGTCAAACCCGCCAATTTCGACGACCTCGAACGCAGCCTGCAAGCAGATTCGGCAACATGAAAAAAAGTGATTTGATCGCCCGGTTCAGCATGCACCGGGGCATCGCCAGCAATGCCCACGACGCCTACACCGCGCTGCTGCTGCAATTTAACGATGAATATCCGATCTCGAACTTCGAGCAATGGAATACGGTGCTCGACGAAGACTGGGCCAACAGCTTCTACCTGCGCCACCGCGACGACCCCGACTGCGACATGCGCTGGCTGCTGGCCGGCCTGTGGCAAGTGAACTGACGCTGGCCGTCACGCTGCCGCCGGCGCCACCGGCGTGGCCGGCAGGTGCAAGGTAAAGTACACGTGCGGCGCCTGGTAGCGGTAATCGATGCTGCCCCCGTGCTCCACCATGATCTGGCGCGCGATATACAGTCCCAGGCCCATGCCGCCCTTGTTGCGCGCATTGTTGGCCGATAAGCGCTTGAACGGGTTGTACAGCGTGCGCGCGGTGTCCTCGGCGATTTCGTCGCCTTCGTTGACCACATCGACCGTTACCCCGCCGGCGTCCTGGGTGACGACGATCCGGATCGGCTGGCCATTCTTGCCGTGGTGGTAAGCGTTGCTGATCAGGTTGCCGATTGCCTGCGCCACGCGGTCGCTGTCAACCCGGGCCAGCACCTGCGGCGGCTGCGCCAGGTCGAGCACGATATTCGGTTTGGCGGTGCGGAACTCATCGGCCAGGTCGGTCATGATGGGCGCCAGGTCCACGGCCACCGCATCGGTACCGAGCAGCATGCCGCCGTTGATCATGCTCATGTCGAGCACCTGGGAAATCAGCCGTTCCATGCGGCCGCTCGAGGCCTTGATGCGGCGTCCGGCGGTTTCCTTGGAGCCGCCCAGCTCGAGCACGGTGGCCGCCATGCTGATCGATTGCAGCGGATTGCGCAAGTCGTGGCCGAGGATGGCGAACAGCTGGGCGCGGGCGCGGTCGTTCTGCTCGTGGCGCGTGACCGAGGCGCGGTTCATTTCTGCCAGCAACTGGCGGGCAATCGACATGCGCGTGGCTTCCCATGGCTCGGCCTGGTCCACCACGGTTTCGCGCCATTCGTCGAACGAGCCGCGCGGCGTGAGGCGCGGACCGCGTGGACCGTGGGCGATGATCTTGTCGGGCTTGCCCGCCCAGCGCACCAGCTCCACCTGTTCTTCGCGCAGCGCCAGCAGCCAGCCGTTGGCGGCAGCGTCGTAGCGCAGCCCCAGCAGACCGACCCATTTGCCGCATGCCTGTTGCAGCTCGGCGGGCCATTCACGGCGCGCCGAGCGTTGGACGATATCGGTATCGGTATCGGGCTGCGGCAACGACTGCACGGCTGCCGCCACCACCGCTGCCGGCACCGGGCCGTGCACTTGCAACCGTCCGCCATGCACGATGACCAGCGCACTGGCGCCCAGCGAACTGCAGATTTCGGCTGCGCACGCGGTGAGGCCGGAGGCCACGTCGTCGTGGTGGATCAGCGATTCCATGACCTGGGTGCGCACCTCGGCCGCGCGCTCGGTAAGGGCGGCGCGCTCGCGCGTTTCCAGCGACTGCACCGACGCCGCCAGCACCTGCGCCATGACGTCGGCCGCCATGCGGATCGCGTACGGCACCCGGCGCGGCGCCATGTGGTGGCAGGCAATCATGCCCCACAACTTGCCGTTGATGACGATCGAGATGCTCATCGAAGCCTGCACGCCCATGTTGCGCAGGTACTCGACGTGGATCGGCGAGACGCTGCGCAGCACGCAGTAACTCATGTCGAGCGGTGCGGCGCCCGTGCGGCCCACCATGGGCACCGGCGTGTAACCCATGTCGCCGATCAGGCGCAGGCTGTTGATTACGTACAGGCGGCGGGCCTGGGCGGGAATGTCGCTGGCGGGATAGCGCCGGCCCAGGTACGGGTCGAGCAGTTCGTCGCGCGCTTCGGCCACGACTTCGCCGCTGTCGTCATGGCGGAAGCGGTAGGCCATCACGCGGTCGAAGCCGGTGATCAGGCGCACCTGGTCCACCACCGCCTTGAGCAGCGCCGCTACCGATTTTTGCCGCTTCAGGCGGTCGATGGCGCTGTGCGCCTTGAGCGCGAACGTGGCCACGCTGTCGGCCGCCAGGTCGCGCGCTTCGTACTCGACAATGACCAGCCCTTCGTGACCATGGACCACGCAATCGAAGTCTTGCTGGCCCGCCACGGTTTCAACCATTACCGCCGAGGCCTCGCCGCCATCCATGTCTTCCAGGCATTCGTGGATTTTTTCCACGACCTCGGGCGCCAGGCCCAATGCGTCGAGTTCGGTGAGCAGCACCAGCGGCGTGGTTAATTGCAGCAAGGCGGGCGCGTTGGCGCTCCACGAGACCAGATTGGTGCCGCTGTCGAACACCAGGATCGCGCCATGCGGCTGTATGCTGCCGGGAATGTGAATCGGCTCATCCGCACAGTTTTCTAGCGTGACGGGCAAATCGGCACTGCGGGCGACAAACTCGGGTGTGGTCATTGGCAATTGAGTGGGAGAGTGTACAAGCAGAGGCAACTACGCGGTTCCGCTCTTACAATTATAGCGCTTGCACCCTGCGCCGCAGCGCCCGGTATGCAACGGAAACCGATTACATGAAAAATTTTCACTCAAAACTGAAAATCTTTCAAATGACGCAATATTGTCATTGCAGTAGACTGCGCACCCTTATCATTCAGATAGCGCCCCGGCATGAACCAGTTCACCCTCACCGCGCTGGCAGCCGCCAGCATGACCTTGTGCGCCAGCAGCCGCGCGGAAGACCAGCCCACCACCCTGCCCTCCGTCGAGGTGGTGGAAAGCCGCATCGCGCCAAACAGCAGCCTCGGCCTCGACGAGCGCCACGATACCGGTTCGCGCCTGGGCCTGACGGCGCGCGCAACCCCGGCCAGCGTCAGCAGCATGGACAGCGCCGCGATGGCCGAGCGCGTGCTGGTGCGGGCGCAGGACGCCGCCATCCGCATGCCCGGCATGAGCGAAGCGCCATCGCCGGGCAACGGCGGCACCAGCCTGTCGGCGCGCGGCTTTGCCGGCCACAACTCGGTGGCGCAGATGGTCGACGGCACCCGGCTGGTGGTTGCCGTGGGCACGATCACGTATCCGTTCTCGACCTGGCCGCTGGAATCGGTGCAGGTGCTGCGCGGCCCGGCATCGGTGCTGTACGGCGACGGCGCCATCGGCGCGGCCGTCAATTACGTTACCAAGCAGCCGCGGTTCGATCGCTTCGAAGGCGAAGCCTACGCCAGCGCCGGAGCGTGGGACACGGTGCGCGGCGGCGTGGGTGTGCGCGGGCCGGTCAACGACATGGTGGCGTACGCGCTCTATGCCGACGCCCAACAGAGCAACGGCTACCGCGCCGACTCCGGTTACCGGCGCCAGAACCTGTCGGGCGCCATCAGCTTGCGGCCGCACCGCGACCTGCAAGTGACGGTGCTGGTCGATGCCGGCCACAACGACGACGCCCGCTACTTCGGCACGCCGCTGCGCAACGGCCAGCTCGACGACAGCCTTAAACGGCTGAGCTTTAACGTCGATGATGCGCTCGTCAAGTACAACGACCGCGTGTGGCGCGTGAAGGTCGACTACCGGCTGGCGCCCGACGTGCGAGTGCGCAACGAGAGCTACTACATGACCAGCAAGCGCCACTGGCGCAACACCGAGAGCTATACGCTCAACCCGGCCGGCACCCGCATCACGCGCGACAGCTACCTGGAAATCCTGCACGATCAGCAGCAGCTGGGCAACCGCCTCGACGTCACGTTCAACGGCCACCTGGCCGGCCTGAAGAACCGGCTGGTGGCGGGCGTGGAGTGGTATCGCACGAAACTCGATCTGACCAATAACTCGCCGTACAGCGGCAGCTCGACGATCGATCCGTATAATTTTGTGCCGGGCACGTTTGCCAGCGCCAACCCGACGCTGCCGCTGCGCCACGCCGAACTGCAATCGACGGCCGTGTTTGCCGAAAACGTGCTCGACCTGTCGGCGCAATGGCAGCTGGTGGCCGGCCTGCGCCGCGACCGCATGGCGCTCGACAACCACGAACTGCGCACCGGGGTGCAATCATCGAAAGACTACACGCCCGTCACCGGCCGCGCCGGCCTGGTGTGGAATGTGGATCAGGCCGTGACCCTGTACGGCCAGTACGGCACGGCGACCGACCCGCTGTCCGGCGCCCTGGCGCTGCCCAACGGCAGCCCCAGCTTCGACCTGACCAGGGGCAAGCAGCTGGAGTTCGGCGCCAAGGGCAGCGTGGCGGCCGTGCGGGGCGAATGGAGCGCAGCGATCTACAAGATCGAAAAGAGCAACCTGCTGTCGCGCGACCCGGACCAGCCGAACGTGGCGCTGCAGATCGGCCGGCAATCGTCGACCGGCATCGAACTGGCGTTTGCCGCCGAACCGGTGCGCGGCTGGACCATCGACGCCAACCTGGCCGCGCTGCGCGCGCGCTACGACGACTTCAACGAAATCGTCGCCGGCGCCCCGGTATCGCGCAACGGCAACACACCCACCGGCGTGCCGGAACGCACTGCCAACCTCTGGACCGGCTACCGCTTCCTGCCCGCGTGGCAGGCGGCAATCGGTGCGCGCTACGTGGGCGAGCGCCAGGCCAATACCGCCAACACGGCGAACCTGCCCGCGTACACGGCTATCGATGCTTCGCTGGCGTGGACGTATTCGCCGAGGCTGGGATTGACCTTATCGGTGAAGAACCTGGCCAACCGCGACTACGCGCTATCGGGCAGCGCCGGCGTGCGCTGGCTGCTGGCCGACCCGCGCTCGGTGCAGCTGACCGCGCGCACCACGTTCTGATCGTTTCAAGGCCGGCATGAAGAAATCACTGCTGTTCGTCCACAAGTGGCTGGGCATTGCGCTGGCGTTGCTGTTCCTGGTGTGGTTCGCCAGCGGCATGGTGCTGTACTTCGTGCCTTTTCCCAGCCTGTCGCCAGCCGCAAAACTGACCGGCATGCCGCTGCTGGCGGTGGACGATGATTGCTGCCTGACCGCCCAGCAGGCCGCTGCGCGCAACGGGCTCGACTTCGCGCAGGCCAGGCTCGGCATGAATGGCGCCACCCCGGTGTGGCGCCTGCTGCGCACCGCACCCGACCTGCGCTGGATCGCGGTCGATGCCCTCACCGGCGCGCCGGTACCGGCACTGACCGCGCACCAGGCAATGGCCATGGCCGCCGCATTCACCGGCCGCCGCGCCGTCCACATGGAAGCGCTCGAACGCGACCAGTGGACAGTGGCCCAGGGATTCAATCCCTACCGGCCACTGCTCCGGGTGGAGCTCGAAGGCGACGACGGCCTGGAAGTGTATGTGTCGCCGGGCGCTGCCGACGTGGTGGGCGCAACGCGCCGCACCGAACGCGCCTGGAACTGGGTCGGCGCCATCCCGCACTGGATTTACTTTACCGAACTGCGGCGCTGGCCCGAGCGCTGGCACCACGTCGTGGTATGGCTGTCATTGCCTGGCGTGCTGCTGGCCGCCACCGGGCTGGCCCTCGGCATCTGGCAACTGTTCCTGAACCGTTCGCGCTGGATACCGTACCGCGTGTTCTGGATGCACTGGCACCACGTGCTGGGACTGGCCGCGGGCGTGGTGACGCTGACCTGGATTTTTTCCGGCCTGATGTCGATGAATCCGTTCAGCGTGTTTTCGCCGCGCGGCGCCACTGCCGACGAGCAGCAGCGCTGGACCGGACCGGCAGCGACAGCGCGTCTGAATCCGGCGGCAGCGGTGCAGCTGGCGGCCCCGCTGGCGGCGCGCGAAGTGGAAAGCCTGGGTTTCAACGGCCAGGCCTGGTATCGCGTACGCGGTGTGGATGCCACTTTGCTGGTGCGCGCCGACGGTGGTCCCGACACCACGCCGCTGCCCGCCCTGCCCGATGCCGACGTGCACGCCGCCCTCACCGGTTTGCGCACCACCGCCCCGGTTGAGCTGACCAGGCTGGCCGCCTATGACCCACTGTATTATGCCCGCGGAGACCACCCGGCTCAACGCCAGAATCGGCCACTACCGGTATGGCGCGCGCGCTGGGCCGACGGTGTGGCGGCGTATGCCGACCCGGCCTCGGCCCGCATCGTCCTGCGCGCCGACGACTCGAACCGCTGGCAACGCCTGCTGTACAACGGCCTGCACAGTTTCGACTTCGCGCCGCTACTGGCGCGCCCGTGGTTACGCGATGGAGTGGTGGTGGTGCTGTCGCTGCTGGGCACAGCGCTGAGTATCACCGCGTGCGTGGTGGCGTGGCGGGTGTTCGTGCCGCGCCGGCGGCGCTAGCCCATTGTTGACGCTGCCGCGCCTGTGAATGTCAAGCGCCTGCCTGTGTCGCATTCGCAGGGTGCATCGAGGCCACTTGATAGTTCAGTGCCACGCGCAGCCTGTCGGTTGCTTACTTGTGATTGACCCGCAACCACGCGATATACGCACTCACCCCCGCACTCACATCATGAAACGGCTGGTCGTAGCCGATCGCGCGCAGCTTGGCGATGTTGGCCTGGGTGAAGCTCTGGTACTTGCCCTTGAGTTTGTCCGGGAAGGCCACGTATTCGAGTAACTTGTTTTCGACGATGCCATCGAGCGCCAGCGCGCCCGCTTCCGGTTTCAGGTTGTTCACCACCGCCACCGCGATATCGTTGAACGGCTGGGCGCGGCCGGTGCCCAGGTTGAAGATGCCGCTCTTGTCCGGATGGTCGAGGAAGAACAGGTTCACTTTCACCACGTCGTCGATGTAGACGAAGTCGCGCGACTGGGTGCCGGCTGCGTAGCCGTCGTACTCGCCAAACAGCTTGACCTGGCCGTCGGCCAGGAACTGGCGGTACTGGTGCAGCGGCACCGACGCCATATTCCCTTTATGGAACTCGCGCGGACCGTACACGTTGAAGTAACGCAGGCCCACCACTTGCGAGCCGGTGGCGCCATGGTCTTTCCAGAACTTGCGCACGTACTGGTCGAACAGGAATTTCGAATAGCCGTACACATTGAGCGGACGCTCGCCCGAGCGCTCTTCCGTGAAGCCCTCTTCGGCGCCATACACGGCGGCCGACGACGCGTAGATGAACGGAATTTTTTCCTGCTGGCAGAACTGGAACAGGGCCACGCTGTAGCGGAAGTTATTGCGCATCATGTACTCGCCATCCATTTCCATGGTGTCCGAGCAGGCGCCTTCGTGGAATACGGCCGAGAACTTGCCGGCGAATTCGCCCTGTTCCAGGCGCTCGATGAATTCTTCCTTGCCCATGTAGTCGACCACTTCGGCGTCGACGATGTTATGGAATTTTTCCGGCCGCTTCAGGTTATCGACGACAAAGATGCCCTCGTCGCTGCGCGCATTGAGTGCGTGAACGATGTTACTACCGATAAAACCTGCGCCGCCCGTAACCAATATCATGATCTGTCCTGTTCTCTATATTCTGTGTTCACGCTGCCTGCGGTACCGGCAGCATCGCGTGCAGCGGCTGCCATGCCATGTCCACCGTGAGCTTGTGCATGCAGTCCTGGTGACCCAGCGGGCACACGCGCTGCTGGCATGGGGCGCATGCCAGGTGCAGCCACAGCACCTTGGCGATGTCCGACAACGGAGGAGTATGCCTCGGATCGGTCGGCCCGTACAGCGCCACGACCGGCCGCTGCAACGCGGCGGCAATGTGCATCAGCCCCGAATCGTTGGTCACCAGTGCCGCCGCGCTGCCGAGGATGGCCAGCGCATCGGCCAGCGAGGTCACCCCGGCCAGGCTGCGCACGCCGGGCGCGGCCGCGACGATCTCGTCACACACCTCGGCATCCTTGGCCGAACCCATCAGCACGATGGTGATGTCGGGCCGCGCCGCCTGCAGCATCTGCGCCAGGCCGGCGAAATGGGCGCTGGGCCAGCGCTTGGCCGGACCGAATTCGGCGCCGGGCGCGAACGCCACGATGGTGGTGCCGGGCGCAATGCCCACGCGGGCCAAAGCGGCGGCCTTGTCGTCAGCGCTGATGGTCAGCACCGGGAACGGCACGTCGGCCGGCGGCACCGGCGACACCGGCCCGGCCAGCGCAGCGTAAAACGGCAGCATCGGCCGCTTCTGCTTGGGGTTGTCGTGGTGCATCACGTTGATCAGGCCGTAACGCATCTCGCCCTTGTAGCCGACCCGCCGGGGAATTTTCGCCATCCACGGTATCAGCGCGAACTTGAGCGTATTGGGCAGGATGTAGGCTTCGTCGTAACCGCGCTCGCGCAACATGCGCGCGTAGGTCTTGCGCTCGGCCCATTGCAGTTTGCCGTGCTTGAACGGCGTTTCCAGCACCTCGCTCACCTCGGCGGCGGCGCGCCACACGGGCGCCACCCAGCCCGGGGCCAGCACGTCGATGCGGCGGGCCGGATTGGCCTGTTTCAGTGCGCGCAGCAACGGCTGCGCCATCACTGCGTCGCCGATCCAGTTGGGCGAGATGACCAGCGTGCGCACGGCACGCGACTCCATTGTTTTTTCCATAAGCTATCAAGTGACTGGCTGTTCCGCGGTCCCGCGCAACGTGCGCGGCGGGTTGGCAAGCGCGAATTATATATGCTGCGCGCTGCCGTCCTGCGGGCACGGTGCCAGCAAGCGGTCGAGCGTCACCATTACCGGGCGCGGCGGCGCGGTGCGGCGCGATCTGCGGGGCAGCGTTGATGCCCGCTGCGCGCAGTGGGTCGCGCAGCTGCAACTGGCCCGGCATCGGGCGCAGCTGGTCCTGCGGCTGCCGCAGGCCGTCGCAGGACCAGCTGCGCAACATCGCTCTGCACCGGCAGGCACTGCCGCAGTGCCTTCACTCAGGCGGCGACCGGCACCGGGCGCACGTGGGCGGCGTCGATTTCCACGCTGAGGCTGCGACCGATCAGGTGCAGGTTGATTACCAGCCGCTTCTGGCGCCGGCTCACGACGAACTGTCCTTGCGCATGCTTGAACGGCCCGGCAATCACCTCCATCAGCTGGCCTTGCGCCAGTTCGCTGTGCACAGCGAGCGGCGCACCGCTGCCCGTCATGATGCGGATCGCCTGCACGTCGCGTTCCACGACCTGTGCATGGCGGCCACCGCTCATCAACAGGCCGCACGAGCCGCGCACGGTGCGCAGCGCGCCTACCTGTTCCGGACGCGGCTGGACGAAGATATAGCCGGGAAACAGCGCGGTTTCCACCCGGCGCGCGTGGTCGCGCTGCTTGGGCAGGAACGAGTGGATCTCGCGCTGGCGCAGCACTTCCTGCACCACGTTTTCCTGCCGGCTGCGGGTGCGTAACACCAGCCATGGCAGCGGCGCCTCTGCGGCAAGTGGGGAGTGGCATGCATCGCTCACGGGTCCTCCGGTGGAAAATGGCCAGACGTGCAGTCGATGCCATTGTGCTTTTGCCAAAGTGACAAGGCCAGATGCCAGAGTCCAGGTGCATGTGGGCAGGTGCCGGTCAGCACCCTTGCGCATGGGGCCGGGAAAAAAAAGACCCCGCAGGGTCCGCAAAGGTCAACGGCCTTGGCCGTAACCGCTGTCCTTGATCTTGAGCGCCATCTCCAGCCGCGAACTGACGGAAATCATGCGCATCAAATCGAAGATGTAGTTCTTCACCGTGCCGCTGCTGAGGTTGCCGCAGCGCATCGGCGCATTCCATAGCCGCCGCCACGGTATCGGCAAGCTCGATGCGCCAGTCGTGAAAACTGGCCTGCACCATCTGCGCCAGGCCGGCAGCAATCACGGGGTGATGTTCTACGATCAGGCATATCATGGTGGTGGGGAACAGGACTGGAGATTCCCCGATTGTAAAGGCAAGCATTTTCGAACGAAACAAAAACCGTGGCAATGCCGATCATTTGAAGATATTGACAGGCTTTTTTACGACCCATAGTAATCACTGCGCTTGACAAGCAACCCTTATGGGTATTGGCGTTGCCACTGGTCGACAAGGCCAGGTCGGATTCGGAGAGCGTGAAACCCTGCATGGTGCCGGTAAAACCAAATCAGGCACGGTTAATAAAATCGATGATGTGGGCAATGACGGCGCCGTCCTTGAGCACGTGAAAGTGCCCGAGGCCGGAGCTCACGTGTAGCCGCGCGCCTTCCAGCTCCGCCAGCGTGCGGCGGGTACAGTCGAGCGCAATCTGGCGGTCGTCGGCGTCGTGGACGAACAAACAGCCTGGTACTTGCGGCGTGCGGTGGCGCGGCAGGCAGTAGCGCATCGATTGCTGCTCGAATGACAGGCCGCCGATGTCTTCGAACCAGCGCCGCAGCGGCACCTGCAACCGCGCCATGCGCGGCACCCTGAAATAATCGGTGAACGTGCGCAGCGTGGTGGCGATATCGGGATACGGCGCCACGTACACGCACCGGTCCACGCGGCACCCGGCCGGTGGCGCCAGCAGCGCCAGCATGGTCAGGTAAGCGCCGGCCGAATGACTGACCACTGCGTGCAGCGGTCCCAGGTGCGCGAGCATGCACCGCACATGGTCGATCGAGCGACGTGAAAAAGCCACGCCGGACGGCGAGTTGCCATGGTTGACCGCATCGAACGCCACCGCGCGGTAGCCGGCCGCAGCCAGCGCCGGCGCCAGCGCGCGAAAATTGGCGGCGCTGCCCTGCAAGCCATGGACCAGCAGCACCGTGGGCCCGGCGCCGAAGCTGTAACCGGCCAGTACGGCGTCGCCGCAATCGAGATCGATGCGCCGGCCGCCGCGCAGGAACTGCTGGTCGCGTGCCGACAGCCGCTTGCGCGGCATGTGCGACAGCAGCCAGCGGAACGCGGCCGCCGCCGCGCCGGGCGCCACCCGCGCAGCCACCTGGAAGTACAGCCGCAACGGCGCCAGCAGCACCAGCGGCAGCTTGACCGCCACGTCGTGGCGCACCGGCTTCACGCCGTCGCTCCCGGGCCCGGTGCCGGGCCCGATTCTGTACCCGACTCTGCCTCGCGCCGGATGATGCGCAGGATCTCCTTGCGCACCAGGCCACTGAACGGTTTGATGATCATCCAGTAGCACAAAAATACGAGCCGGCTGCGGGCGCCGATACACAGCACCCGGGTTTCGGTGTCCACCTCCACCTGCCGTGCATCGAGCTGGCGGAAGCGAAACGTGAACCCTACTTTTTGCGTGGCCCCCGGCGGCACGCCGCAGAACTGGCGGGCATTGTCTATGCGGCGGATGCGGTTACCTGGGCCGCCGCGCCAGTAAGCGATCAGGAACTCGGTGGGCGGCGTTTGCGCCAGCTCGGTCCAGTGCATGGCGCTGCAAAACGCCCGCGCGCGCCAGTGCGCATGCGGCAGTCCGCGCAGTCGGAACAGCAGCGGGATGACGCGCGAGCGCGACAGGTCCACGTCGCGCGCGATGGCGTACACGCGGCCTATGTCGCCACATTGCACCACCGTGGTATAGCGGTGCCTGAACGTGTAGCGCGGCAGGTACCGCTCGATCAGGCCCGGATTGCTGGTGGCTGTGCGCTGCATGTTCGGCCTCCCCCTCACAGGCGCTGCCAGCACAGCGCCGACGCGGCCACCACCACCGCGCCGGCGGCCGCCAGACCGTGGCCGGTGATCGACTTGGTGGTGTCGATCGGCGCCCACCCCGCGCAGCGTATGCTGGCCACTGGGCGGCTGGCCGGACAGCTCGGGCAGCGCCGCGCGCGCATGACCGGCGATGATGTGGAAATGGCTTGGGTAGTCACGATGTCTCCTTCCGGTTGATAATCAGGCCGAGACCACGGCCATCTCGACGCTGCGGTACATCACTGCGCGCACCTTGATGCTGGCGTCCATGACCATCAGCTGCGTGACCAGCCGGCCCTCGGGCGTCACCAGCATGAATGCCGGGGCCCCGATCGCCTGCACACCCTGTTCCACGTACAGCGCCACTGTAGCGCACTCCAGCGCATCGTCGGCCACCTGCGCGATCAGGTTCATGCCATAGGCTTGGTGCGAATGCAGCTGACGCTGAATTAAGTCGATGTCGGCACGGATCTGCTCCAGCTAAATGCCGCCGGTGCCGAGAAAACCTAGCAGTCCGGCGCTGCCCATTTACACGATTATCTCCTTCAAAGCGATGCCGCGGACATGGCGCCGGACAGGGGACGGTGACGGGAGTGAAAGCGCAGCGCTGGTGCTGCAAACTGGGATGCCGGGGAGGGTGACACCGATGCTGTTGTGGACCGGGCCGCCAGGGCTGTCGCCGGGCAGTGGCCGAAAGAGGCGGGGGGTGCGCTGCATGCGCCACGGCTCCGCCCTTTCGTTCAAGCGATGGAGGCATCGTATGCCAGGCTTGTGGAGACGTCAAGAAACTGAGACCCGGCTGTGTCGATACGACTACATTGACGAATTGCGTGACGGCCCAGCCTGGTTAGACGATGGTAAACGGTTCGCCCTCGTCTTCCGCATAGCGGACCGGCGCCAGACCGCTGGCCTCGATCAGCGCACCGAGCGTTGGCGACTTGCCGGACGCTGGCGCCTCGAGTTTTTCATGCTGAAAAATGCGCTCGACTATCTCCTCGTCGCGCACCCGAAAAGCGGCGGAAAACTCGAGCGGCTGCGCATTATTGCGGTACCAGACTTTGTAGAACGGCATGACCATCTCCTCGATAAGGTATAGCCCATTATGACCGGGAACGGGACTGCCGCCTGCTGGCCGTTTGGGATGGCAAAACGCAAAAAATCCGCTGCGCCCCGGAGGGCGAGCGGACTGCCTGTATTACCGACGGCGCCGGTCAGCGGTCGTTCTTGTGGCTTTGGCGGCCGGCGGCAACGTGCTGTTCATGGGTGCCGCCGCGGTTGCTACCGCTGGCATTGCCCGAGGCCGATTGCGCATTGCCGCTGCTGGGTGACGACGAGGCGCCGGAATTGGACGATGCCGACTGCTTGCTGGAAGATGCAGCATTGCCGGCATCGTTCTTGTGGCTCTGGCGGCCGGCTGCCACGTGCTGCTCGTGGGTGCCACCTTGCACACCACCGGAGCGGGCGCCACTTTGCGTGTTACCCTGGTTGTCCGACTGCTGGCTGGCGCCCGTGTTGCGCGGGGACTGTGCATTGCCGGCGCTCTTGTTGCCCAGGCTGTCATTCATATTGCTCAATTTACGGTCGTTCTTCTGGTTCGAATTCATGGGATCTCCTTGGATTGTGGTTCAAGTAGACCAGAACGAATTGTTCCGGCGAGTTCTCATCATGCCTGCGCCTTAACGCGCCAGGAATAGGAAGACGACGGGGGCGGCCGTAGGAACGGTCTGAGTTCCTGGATAACTCAATCTGCGACGAAATTATTCTCTTTTAGCACGACAACATCAATCGATTGAGGTCATTCCTTTTTTCACAATCTGCACCCCTAGCAGTAACAGCATGGCCAATGCTGCCAACAAAATCAGATTCGAGAATATCCAGTACATCTTCAATCCTACCCAACAGGTTGAGTGGGGAATTGGAGTGGATCGACGTAGCACTACTAAGCATTATTCGCCGCTGGCATCTCCGAGACCAATTCCCCCTTCGAGAGATAGCCCGAGATGCGGCGCTCACGCAGCGCGATCGACAAATATGCGTTCCAACTTTCAGCCATGCTTAAGACCGAGACAGCTCATTCCAAGAAACAACGACGCACTTTAGAACAGATCCACGAAGACCTGAGGCAATTGGGTTTTGAAAGGTCTTACGACAGGGTTGCGGCATTCGCGAGGGTATGGAGGGAGGGTCAAACTGAGCGGATCAATCCGTCAAGCAACGAACACACCGCTACACGCCACCGTTTTCCAGATCTGCTATAACTTGACATGACAGCCTTCTTGTGCAAGACGTGTGTAAATATTGTGTAAAGCGTAGCAGAAAATAGTGGTTTTTAAGGATCGTAAGTTGGCTATGGCGCAAATCAAAAAACGCCATAAACCCTTGAATTTCAAGGCTTTATGGCGCTTTATGATGGACCGCTAAAATGAGGGCTGGTGCTCCGAGCCGGAATCGAACCGGCACGCCTTACGGCGGGAGATTTTAAGTCTCCAGTGTCTACCAATTTCACCATCGGAGCAACACAGCGCAGTATTATGACACAAGCTGCGCACTCCTGCCATACCGACAACAATGCTCGGCAGCTTATCCACTCACCTGCCCCGCGCCGCGCGCACCACTGCTGCAGCATCCTGCACCAGCTCGCCGATGTCCTTGCCGCGCCGGTGCTCGAGCCACAATACGATAGCCCCCAGCACCCACCATGCGGGTAGTCCTGCCAGCACCAGCACCGGGCACGCCACCGCCATCACGCCCAGCGCCGGCGGCGCGCCATACAGGCCGGCCACGGTGCGGGCGGACTCGAACAACGTGGGCCACCAGCTGTGCAGGGCGGCCAGCAACAGCGGACCGATCAAGGCGGCGGTGCATACCGAGCAGGCCAGCCGCACCAGCGCCTCGCGCCGGGTGCGCGGCCACATGAATAAAAACGTCAGCACGGTAGCTGCCATGCCAGCCGCAATCGGCACGGCCAGGATCGGCACCAGCGCGGCGGCGCTGAAGGAGGTCAGTTCAGGCATGGTAGCTCGCAGTTGAAAAAATGTGGTTTCAGGAACAGATTGAATAATAGCACCGCTATTATATAAATCAATAGCAAAGCTCGTCAAACGTGTTGCGCCGTGCTAAACTTAACGCCATGAAATCCCAACCTAAACCACTGGAACCGTGGCAGCACGAGGACGCCGCGCGACTCAAGGCGCTGCTGGCCGCGCGCGAGCCGAAGATCTCGCAGGCCGATTTCGGCGCCCTGTTCGACATCGGCTCGCAAGGCATGGTGTGGCAGTACGTGGCCGGCCGCCGGCCGTTGAACATCAAGGCCGCCACTGGGTTTGCGCGTGGACTGGGGGTGTCGGTCGACGCTTTCAGTCCCACCATCGCTGCGCAGATCGCTGCGGCGTCGCGTGCGGTGGCCGGCATCGACCTGCCCGATGCGCGCGAGGTGACCGACGATGACGACCTGGCGCCGGCGTCGCTGGCCATCGAGCTGGTATCGCTGCACCTGCAGGCCGGCATAGACGGCATCGAAACGGTGCCGCTGTACGAAGCCAATGGCCAGCATCACGTGCCGCGCCAGTGGCTCGAAGAAAACGACCTGTCGCCGCAGGCGCTGTTGGCCATCAAGATCAAGGGCGACAGCATGCAGCCGCTGATGTACGAGGGCGATATCGCCGTCATCAACACGGTGGACAAGGCCCGCAAGGCAGGCGGCGTGTTTGCCATGAACTACAACGGCCAGGCCGTGATCAAGCGCCTGGTGTACCAGCGCCGCGAGTGGTTCCTGGCGTCCGACAATCCAGCGTTCCGTCCCGAGCCGTGCAAGGGCGCCGACTGCATCGTCATCGGCCGCATCGTGCGCTTCGATGCGCGCAATTTCAAGGACCGGCTGTAACCGACCATGAATGTCACTGCTGCAGTCATTACCATCCGCCAGCTGACGCTGGCCGTGATCCTGGTACCGCCCGAGCTTACCCATCCGGTACCGGGCGCGCAGTTGATCGCCGACGCTGTTGGCATCTTCCCCACCCTGCCCGTGATGCTGGTATCGCCACGCGTGGGTGGTTTTTCACGTAGTTTCGCGCACTTCGACGTGACCGCCCTGGTGGGCGACATCAATACCGACACCATCGCCTGGCAGCACTACACGACCGATGCGGACGACGCGCGTCCCCTGCCGTTTTAGCGGCATGGCATCATAGCGGCATCACCACGCTGGAAATGAATATGATTGCACCCTTTCGCCTGCTGCTGTTACTGTGGCTGTTTGCCGGCGGCGCCCACGCGCTGGCTGCCGCTCCTGCTGCAAATCCGGCCACGCCGGCCGCCACTGCACTAGCGCCAGCACCGTTGCCCGCCACCGCCAAACTGGTGGTGGCAAATCGCACGATCTTCGTGTTCCGCGCCGCGCTGTCCGGCTACACGCCGGAAGAACGCGCCGAGGGCGCTCGCCGCCGCCTCGATCGCGCGCTGGCCAAACCCGGCGCCCACCTGCCCGGTTTTCATCCGATTGTCGAGGGCACCCAGGTCACGCTCGACGGCACGCTGCTGTTCCTGATCACGCCAGCCGACATCAATCCGCTGGCCGGCGACACCACCGAAGGCATGGCGGCCGAAAGCGCGGCGCTGCTGGCCAAGGCGCTGGAGGAAAAGCGCGAGCAGGCCAGCCCCCGTTACCTGGCGATCGCCATCGGCTTGTGCGCGGGCGCCACGCTGCTGTATGGCGTGATCCTGCGCGGACTGTATGTGCTGCATGGCTGGGTGGGCCGGCGTTCGACGCTGCTGGTCAGCCGCCGGCTGGGCCGCATCACCTTCAAGAACGTGCGCGTGCTCGACGCCGAGCACTACGTGACGTACATGCGACACCTGATCAATGTGCTGATCTGGGCCATGCGCCTGATGGCCACGTACCTGTGGCTGGCCTACCTGCTGGCGCAGATTCCATACACCCGCAGCTGGGGCGAGCGGCTGCAGGACTACCTGTTCAACATCGTCGGCGACGTGGCCGCGAACATTGTCGGGGCCCTCCCCGGCCTGCTGCTGGTCGCCGTGATCGTGGTACTGGCGCGGCTGGCAATCCTCACCGCCGGTTCGCTGTTCAACCACGTGGAAAGCGGAGAATTGCAATGGGGCTGGCTCGATCGCGACACAGCCACGCCCACGCGCCGCATTGTCAACGTGGTGATCTGCCTGTTCGCGCTGGCCATGGCCTACCCTTACCTGCCCGGCTCGCACACGGCCGCGTTCCAGGGGCTGTCGGTGCTGGTGGGCCTGATGGTATCGATCGGCGCATCGAGCATCGTCAGCCAGGGCGCCAGCGGTTTGATATTGATGTACGCGCGCTCGCTGCGCAAGGGAGAGTACGTGCGCATCGGCGAATCGGAAGGCACGGTGGTGGAACTGAATATGTTCGATACGCGCCTGCGCACGGGCATGGGCGAGGAAATCACGCTGCCCAACGCGTGGGTACTGACCAACACCACCAAAAATTATTCGCGCGCCCATGCCGGCACCGGCTTCGTGCTCGATACCTGCGTCACCATCGGCTACGACACGCCGTGGCGGCAGGTGCACGCCATGCTGGAACTGGCAGCGAGCCGCACGGCGCATATCGCGCCCGAGCCGAAACCGTACGTGATACAAACGGCACTGCCCGACTTTTACGCCGAGTACCGGCTGGTAGTGGCGTCCACGGCGCAAGCGCCGGGCCAGCGGGTGCAAGTACTCAATGAGCTGCACCAGCACATCCTCGACGTGTTCAATGAGTTCGGCGTGGCCATCACGTCGCCGCACTTCGTGCAGGAGCCGCTGCATTCGCACGTGGTGCCGCGCGATCAGTGGTACCGTGCCCCGGCGGTGGCGCCAGAGCACGTCGAAAGTGCAGGTAACAGCTCCAGAGGATAAATAACATGTACACGCCGCTACGGAAGTCACGCAAGCCGCCGGTCACACATGCTGACCACTGGACGCTCGCGTATTTCAAACAGAATCCGCTGAAAACAAGCAGCGTGATTCTGACCATGATCGGCTTCGGGACAATTTACGCTTACCATTTTCATGTGGAGTACGCACCCGCATTCGATTTGCAGTCGCTAGCCAGCGTGATTTTCATGGCGGCGGGCATTGGGGTGACATTATTCGCCCTGATGAATTTTCTGATCTATATCCCGGCTTTTTACATCGGCACAATTTGTCTGCCGACCAAACCGGCGAGAAATCTGGACACCAACAGGAAAATACTGGGCCAGATGGGCGCGGGTGAAGCAGTGGTATGAACTGCATCGAAGCGGCTTGAGAAGAGTCGCACTGCTGGCCGGCCTGTTGCTGCTTCAGATATTTCCGTTGCAGATATATTTGATGTCCATGAGAGATTCGACCGGTTGGATTTCCGGCGCCATAGACTGGCCTGGAATTTATATCAACATCGTGTGGGGGTGGCTGGCGGTTCACGCTATCGCCGTCTATTTAGTGCTCTCATGGCACCTGCGCTGGTTTTCAAGCAGACACCGCTTTTATTCTGCGCTGATGTTTTTCGCAACGCCGCTCATCATTACAATGCCCGCAAATAATGTGCAACTGGTTCCGGCTACGGTGATTCACCTCATCAAAGCAGGGAATTTCTACGCCAGCGAAATTACGTTGACATCGGAGGGCTGCAAATCCGTCTACGGCGCGAAGTCGAAGGAGTGCAGCGATGACACCAGTGTCAAGGTGTATGGCGCGTATGTCATGTCGAAGATCGGTGCCGAGACTTTTTTAAAAATGCGCCCGGCTGTCGATGCGCGCGGGTGCCGGTCCCCATACTGGGACGATGTGCTGATTCCCTCAAAAGACATCCTGTTTTATAAAGTTGATCGCTCGATCCGCTTTTACAGCAAGCTGGCGATAGAAACCGCATATCCCTCGGCGCCGGGAGTTACGCCACCTGCCCCGGCGGCTGGACAGCCGCCGGGGCCCTGCGATCAGTGATGATGCTGGTGTCCGCCGCCATCACGCTTGACGTTCATGGCGTCGGCAGCGGGCTTGGCGGGCGCGCTTTCCGGCACGCCGGGAGCGCGCGGCGCGGGCGGCACTTCGCCGGTCCACTCGTAGGCCACGGTCCCTTTCGGGTGCTGGTACCAGCCGGGGTCCGAGTAGTCGTTGCGGGCCAGGCCTTCGCGCACTTTCATGGTCGTGAACATGCCGCCCATTTCCAGGCCGCCGAACGGGCCGTCGCCGGTCATCATCGGCAAGGTGTTTTCCGGGATCGGCATCTGCATGTCGCCCATTGATCCGCCCTTGTCGCCCATCACCATGTAGCCCGGCACCAGCTTGTTGATCTTCTCCGCCACCCCGGTGTGGTCCACGCCGATCATGGTGGGTACCTCGTGGCCCATCGCGTTCATGGTGTGGTGCGATTTATGGCAGTGGAACGCCCAGTCGCCGGGTGCGTCGGCGATGAATTCGATGGCGCGCATCTGGCCCACGGCGATATCGGTGGTGACTTCCGGCCAGCGAGCCGACGGTTTCACCCAGCCGCCATCGGTGCCGGTCACTTCGAACGTGTGGCCGTGCATGTGGATCGGGTGATTGGTCATGGTCAGGTTGCCCACGCGTACCCGCACGCGGTCGTTCTTGCGCACCACCATCGGGTCGATGCCGGGGAAGGCGCGGCTGTTGAAGGTCCACAGGTTAAAGTCCGTCATGGTGCTGATCTTGGGCGTGTAGCTGCCCGGCTCGATGTCGTAGGCGCTGATCAGGAACACGAAGTCGCGGTCCACCGCGTGCTGCCGGTGGTCCTTCGGGTGGGTGATCCAGAAGCCCATCATCCCCATCGCCATCTGCGCCATTTCGTCCGCGTGCGGGTGGTACATGAAGGTGCCCGCGTTGCGCGCCACGAATTCGTAGACAAAAGTTTTGCCGGGCTGGATGCCTGGCTGGGTGAGGCCCGTTACGCCGTCCATGCCGTTGGGGAGCAGCTGGCCGTGCCAGTGCACGCTGGTGTGCTCGGGCAGCTTGTTGGTGACGAAGATGCGCACGCGATCGCCCTCCACCACCTCGATGGTCGGGCCGGGGCTTTGGCCGTTGTAGCCCCACAGGTTGGCCGTCATGCCCGGTGCGATTTCGCGCACCACCGGCTCGGCCACCAGGTGAAACTCCTTGACGCCATCTTTCATGCGCCACGGCAGGGTCCAGCCGTTGAGCGTGACCACGGGATTATAGGGGCGGCCAGTGGGCGGCACCAGCGGCGGCGCGGTGGCAGCCGACGATTGAACGGGAGCTTCGGGCAGCGAGGCCGCGCCGGCCTTGGTGACCATGCCGGCGCCGATCAGGGCTGCGCCGCTCAGGAAGGATCTGCGGGTGGTCATGGTTGTACTCCTTGTTGCTGTACTGTTGGGGGAAGGCGGCCACCGAGTGCGGCCTCCAGGTTGGCTTGGGCGGTCCAGAAATCCTGCTGCGCGGCGATGTATCCACGCACGGCAGACGCCTGTTCGCGCGCGTCTGCCAGCAGTTCGAATACGCTCATCAGCATGCCGTTGTAGCGCAGCAGGGTTTCGTCGGCCAGCTTTTTACGGGCGGGCAGCACCTTGTCGCGGTAATGGCGCGCCAGGTCGTACGAGGCGCGGTAGTCGGCATAGCTTTCGCGCGCTTCGCTGCGGGCGTTGTTCACCGTCTGCGCCAGCAGGTTGGCCGACTGCATATAGGTCGATTCAGCACGGGCCACGCGGGTACCACCCCAGTCGAACAACGGGATCTCCAGCGAGATTTCGTAGCCACGGGTATTGGTCTGGCCTTCGCTGTTGCCTACCAGGCCCAGGTCCAGCACATTGATGAAACGCGTGGTTTTGGTAAGACCCAGCGTGGTGGCGGTGTGCGATACATCGAGTCTGGCCGCCTGGATGTCGAGCCGTTCGTTCACTGCCACCTGTTCGATGTCGCCCAGCTCCTGCGGAGCGGCCGGCAGATCGGGTAAATGACCGGGCAATTTATAGGCTGCCTGGGCGCCGGAGAGCCCCAGCAGGCGCGTGAGTTTTTCGCGCGCCGAGACCGCGCCTTTGCGCGCCGCACTGACTTCCGCCAGCGTTTGTGCGTGGTATGCCTCCTCGCGCGCCACGTCCATCGCACTCCAGTTGCCGGCCTGGCGCATGCGCTGCGCCAGTTCAGCGCTGGCCTGGGCCGAAGCCTCCACCTGCTGCGCATACTCCGCGCTCTGCAAGGCGGCTACCGCCTCCACCCACGCGCGGCGGGTGTCGGCTGCTACCCGTACCGCTTCGCCGGCGACCAGCAGCTTGCTTTGCTCGTAGCGGCGGCCTTCGATGCGGCCTGCCATCGGCGCCGTGATCAAGCTCAGCAGGTTGAAGGTGAGCGTGCGCTCGATTTCCAGTTCGCCGCCACCGTGGCTGCGCTTGAAATCGAACACAGGATTTTGCACGCGGCCCGCCTGCACCAGGTCCGCTTCGGCAATGCCGAGCGACCAATAAGTGGCTTGCAGCCCGCGGTTGTTGAGCAGTGCGATGTGCACCGCAGCGTCGATGCCGAGCGGCTGCGCCAGTTTCTGGTCGATCACGGCGCTCAGGGCGCGGGCATCGTCGTCGTTGCGCGGCAAGCGGCCGGCCACGCTGGCGGGTACGCCGGTGCGCTGTTCGCTCACGCTGGCGACGGTACTGAAGCCGCCATCGCCGGACAGCGATGTGCAGCCGCCGAGCAGCAGCGCGAGCGTGATGCCCGTGGTGGTGCCGGCGAGTTTATGCAGACAAGTCATGTCTTACACCTCAAGTTTGATTTTTTAAAATGGTATGCGTAGCGCAGCCCGGTCTGAAGACGGAGCTGTCGCGGGGACGTACGATTCAGGCTTGAGGGGGACGTTCGGGTTGTTCGAGATGAACGGCAGGAAGGAATTCGACGTAGCCGCCAACGGCGCCGGAGACGGCAGGCAGTGGCGGCACCGCCAGCATGTCGGCCAGTACCGGCGCGCCGGCGATACAGCATGCCGAACCGCCGCATTTGACGCCGCCGTGCACGTGGCCGGCGTGGGACGATGAACTATCGGATTGATCGTGCTGGTTTTGCGCCATGGCCGCCAGCATGGCGGCATGGTCGTGCGGACCGGTGGGCATGACCACGTGTTGCGCCGTAGCGGGGGCTGTCGCAGGCATGCAAGCCATCATCGCGGCCGCAGCGTATCCCTGGTACGGGAGCGCCAGCAGCATGCACCACACGATGAGGGATCGGAACAGGACAGTCATGCGGCTATGGTAACACAGGTATCAAGCCGCAAGACAGGGGTTGAAGCTCAAGCCAGGCGCACCAGCGGGTTGGCGATGATGTTGTCGATCTGGCGGACCGCTTCTTCGACGGCAGCGCTGATGGCGTCGTCTTCGGTGTCGCGCACGAACTGCATGGTGGCGCCTTCGAATACCTCCACGCCGTCGGCGTTGGCGCGCTCGATGTCGCAGCTGGCGGACCACTGGGTTTGATCGCTGGTTGGGATGGCGGTGGGAACGATTTCCCAGCCTTTATAGTGAATTTTATCCATGACTGGCTCCTTGTGATGGAGGCAGACTAGCATGAAGCACGCGCGCCGGCGCGCACGGATGGCCTGTGACACCAGGTTTCTCATTATAATGACCGGCATGACTCCACAGATCCAAGCATTCTTCGACCAGGTCACCGGCACCGTCACCTATGTCGTCTACGAGGCCGATGGCGCCGACTGCGCCGTCATCGATTCGGTGCTCGACTACGATCCCAAATCGGGCCGCACCTCCACCACGTCTGCCGATGCGGTGATCGCGTTTGTGCGCGCACACCGGCTCAACACCGTCTGGCTGCTGGAAACCCATGCCCACGCCGACCATTTATCGGCTGCGCCCTACCTCAAGCAGGCGCTGGGCGGACGGATTGCCATCGGCAGCCATATCTCCGAGGTGCAGCAGGCGTTTGCGCGCGTGTTCCCGCAGGCGCCAGGCATCCAGCGCCAGTTCGATTACCTGATCGCGCCCGATGAAGTATTTGCCATCGGCGCGCTGCAGGTGCAGGCGCTGCACGTGCCGGGCCATACCCCGGCCGACCTGGCCTACCGGATCGGCGACGCCGTGTTCGTGGGCGATACCATGTTCATGCCCGACGTGGGTTCGGCGCGCTGCGATTTTCCCGGTGGCTGCGCGGCCACGTTGTTCCGGTCCGTGCGCGGGTTGCTGGCGCTGCCGCCGGCCACGCGGCTGTTCATGTGCCACGACTATCCGCCGCCAAGCCGCGCGGCGTGCTGGGAAACCACGGTGGCCGAACAGAGCGCGCACAACATCCATATCCATGACGGCGTGACGGAAGCGCAATTCGTGGCGATGCGCACGAAGCGCGATGCGACGCTGGACATGCCGGTGCTGATCCTGCCGGCAATCCAGGTCAATATCAGCGCCGGACAGTTGCCCGACGCCGAGGAAAACGGCGTGCGGTATCTGAAAATACCGCTGAACGCCTTTTAGGGAATTACTGCGGCACCACGGTACGGCCGATATTTTCTTCCATATTGGCCAGGTACCACGTCAGCGACGTCATCACCGCAACGTGGCGTTTCAGGTCCAGCGGATCGACCTTGTCGAGCGTGTCGGCCGGCGTGTGGTGGTAGTTGAAGTAGCTGGTAAAGTCCACCAGCGGCTGGAACGACGGCACACCGGCGCGCTCCAGCGGCATGATGTCGGCGCCCCCGGCCACGTCGCGGCGGTCGAACACGCCGGCGCCGATGGCGTCCAGCGATTTTTGCAGCGGCGCGAAGTACTTCACCATCGACGGCCGTACGCTGCCCATGAAGCCGAACGGCCGGCCGGCGCCGTTGTCCGATTCGATGGCGGCAAAGTGCTGCTCCACCTTGTCCTTGTTAAAGTCGAAGTAGCCCTTGCCGCCACGGGTGCCGTTTTCCTCGTTCATCCAGGCGACTACGCGAATCGTGCGGCGCGGCTGCAGCTTGAGTTTTTTCAGGGTGTCGATCACCGCCATGGCAGCGGCCACGCCGGTGCCGTCGTCATGCGCGCCGGTGGCCAGGTCCCACGAATCGAGGTGGCCCGACACGATCACCACTTCTTCCGGTTTTTCCGTGCCCGGCAGGTCGGCAATCACGTTGTAACTGTCGGCGTCGGGCAGGTTTTGCGGCGTGAGCACCAGGTTCATCTTGACCGGGCCGCGCTTGAGCAGGCGGGTGATCAGCATCGCGTCTTCCGCCGTGACGGCGGCGGCGGGAATGCGTTTGCCGTCCACCAGGCCGGTGTTGCCGGTATGGGTAAGACGGAAATCGGCGCCGCCCACCGAGCGCACCAGCGCGCCCACGGCGCCCAGTTCCTGCGCCAGGCGCGGGCCGTTGCCGCGATAGTTGGAGCCACGTCCGTACGCCTTGCCGGCCTGTCCGCCCTTGGCCATTTCATCGTCAAACGCCACGTCGAACAAGACGATACTTCCCTTCACCTCCGCCGCGCGCGCTTTCAGTTCGTCGAAGTCGCGCACCATGACCACCGGCGCAATCAGGCCGGCAGCCGGCGTGGCGCCCGAACCGCCCAGCGCGGTGAGCACCACTTTTTGCGTGATGCCCGCTGGCCGGCCCGTGTATTCCACCAGCTGCGCCTTCTCTTCGCCGCGCACCCAGTGCGGCACCTTCACCGGTTGCAGCGTGACCTTGGCGCCCAGCTTGCGCATGGCGGCCGCCACCTGTTCCACTGCGGCGGCGGCGCCGGCAGACCCGGAAAGGCGCGGTCCGATCAAGTCCGTCATGTCGGCCAGGCGCTCGTAGGCCCAGTCGTCCTGCATCGCGCTGTCGCGGATTTGCGCCAGCGTGGCGGGATCGTTGGCTGGCGCCGCAAAGGCGGTGGCGGACGCGATCAGCAAGCTGCTGGCGATGATGGTCAGGGACAGCTTCGACTTCAGGCGGGATTTGATGCAGACGAATTTCATGCGGGTCCTGTGGAAAGTAAATGGGTTGCAACCAACAATCAACCTTACCCGATCGTGACGTTCTTGTCATCCATGTTGATTTGTCATGGGGCTTGCACTACCATGGGCCCCTACCGCCAGAGGAAACCGTTATGCTCAGAGGTCATATCTGCATCGTGCGCCATGTGAACAGCGCCGATCTCAATACCTTCATCGCACTGGTGAACGACCTGCCGTCGCGCGGCGATTATTTTTCCACCCATTTCAAGTCGCCGGAAACGCTGCGCAAGGAGTTCATGCAGCACAGCTTTGTTACCGACGACAGCGAGCTGTTTGTCATCGAAGACAGCCTGCACCACATCATCGGCGTCATCACGCACTTCAAGAGCCGCACGCCCACCACGCGCGAAATCGGCTACCGGCTGTTCGATCCCAAGCTGGCCGGGCGCGGTTACGTCACCGAAGCGTGCCAGCTGCTGGTCGATTACCTGTTCAACGTCCACCAGTACCAGCGCCTCGAGCTGCTGACGGCGCCCGAGAACCAGGCGTCGGTGCGGGTGGCGCAAAAATGCGGCTTTACGGCAGAAGGCCTGCTGCGCCAGAGCTTTTTCATCAACGGCCGCTTCCAGGACGTGGGCATCTTCAGCCTGCTGCGCCCCGAGTGGGAAGCCAGGCGGCGGTAAATGTTACAAGGCTTTACCAAAACCCCTCGATTGTAAGCAGGTGTTTAACTTATTGCGTGTGGATTTTAACGCTTTATAGTGACATCACCGGCTGACGTATCATCCCGATCCGCGCCGCAGCAAGGGGATTACCATGTTGATAAAAAAATTGATGGGCACCGCGTTACTGGCCGCAGCCGCAGTATCGTCGGCGGCTTACGCAGGCGACCGTGATTTCAACACGGTGGCAGGTGCTGTGGTCGGCGCCGCCATCGGCAACAGCGCCGGCGGCCGCGATGGCGCCATCGTCGGCGGCCTGGTGGGCGCGGCAGTGGGCAATGGCCTCAGTTCCGGCGACCGCCATCGTCGCGGCGACCGTTACGTCGAAACGCGGGTGTATTCGCCGCCGCCACCGGTCTATTACCAGTCGCCGCCCACGTATTACGCCCCGCCTCCGCGCTACTATTCGCCGCCACCGCGCGTGGTGTACGTGGAACCGGCCCGTCCGGCCTACCGTGAATACCGCGAAGTGCGCCGCGATTACTACTACGACCGCGACGGCCGCGACTATCGCCACGACCGCCACGACCGGTACGACGGTTATCGCCGCTAAGCTGTTACAGAACGTCTGATCTCCCCTGCCCCCGCGCTCACGCCCGGGGGCTTTTTTTTATCCGCACGACCAGGGCCGGTGTTGTGCACCGTTTCCGCCGCCCCCCGCTAGGCCAGGTGACGCCGCACGCCGAGGGGAAAACATGACGACAGCACACGCAATCATCGCTCTGGAACGGGGCCACTACCGGCTGCGCGAGCAGATCGGCGGTTCCGCTTACGGCCATATCTGGCGCGCCAGCGGTCCGCACGGCGACGACGTGGCGATCAAGTTAATCAACCAGCAGCAGATGGACCGCGCACTGCCCGCCCAGCGCGACCACTGGACCGGCAGCGCCGCCAATGAAATCGCCTTCCTGCAATCGCTGGAACCGTGGGACCAGCGCCATATCGTGCGCCTGCTCGACAGCGGCTGGCACGACGGATTGCCCGTGCTGGCGCTGGAACTGATGTCCACCGACCTGGGCAAGCACATGGCGGCGCTGCGCGGTGCCGAGCAGACCGTGCCGCTCGGGCGCACGCTGGCGTGGATGGCGCAGATCAACCAGGCGCTAGCCAAGGTGCACCAGTATGGCTGGCGTTATCTCGACCTGAAACCGGCCAACGTGCTGGTGAACCTGCCACTGCACACGGTAAAGCTGGCGGACTTCGGCACCAACCGCCTGCTGGCCAGCGTGCAGCCGCACTCGTATGCGGGCACTGCCAACTGGCAGTCGCCCGAGCAGTTTTTTCCTGCCGACGGCGGCTACGCCAGCAGCGCGCGCAGCGATTATTTTTCGCTGGGCGCGATGTTTTATTTTCTCGTAACGGGCGGCCTGGCGCTGCGCTTTTGCAGCGACTGCGGCCATGCCTATCGCGCCCACCATACCGCCGGCGCCGACCTGCTGCGGCGCGCCCACGGCGGCGCCATCCCTGCCGTGCTGCACGCCGACGAGGAAGAGCGGTTCGCCTCCCTGCTGCCGGTGGCTGCGCGCGATGCCGGCCTGGCGCTGATGCGCGCGCTGCTCCACGTCGATCCGGCCTCGCGGCCGCGCCATGCACTGCAGATCAGCCGCATGCTCGAAGCGATAGCCGCCGCCGACGACAACAACGGCAAGCGCCAATGATTACGCCTGCCACGTCGCCACGCTGGCGCGCCGCGCCACGGCCGTCCCGCTCGCGCCCCCGGTCATTGCCGGCGCGCGTGGGCGAGATCGCTGCCCTGCTGTTGCACCGCGCCGGCCAGCATGCGGGCATGACCGTCACCGCAACGCTGCTCGCCGCACTGTGTGCCCTGCAGGCGCTGGCCTTGCTGCGCGCACCCGATGCCTGGCTGCCGCGCGCCATCCACGTCACGCTGGCGCCGGGCGCCAGCGTGACGCTGGGCCAGCGCGAACTGGCCGCGCCGCACGCCAGCCGCGAGCACCTGGCACTGCGCCGCGACGCCCGCGACGGCTGGATGCTGAGCAACCTGAGCGCCACGCGCCAGGTCGTGGTGCTGCACGGCGGCGACGCCACACGCGCGCGCCAGGAGCAGCGCCTGGGCAGCACCGCGCTGGCGGCCGGCGACACGTTCCAGGTGGACGGCGCGCTGTTCCAGGTGACCGCCAGCGATGGCAATACCATCGAATTTTCCCGTCACGGCGTTCATTGGCGGTACGACGGCGCCACCCTGTACCGCGACCGGCAGCCGCTGCCCGACTGCGCCGATGCCCGCCTGTCGAGTCGCGCACTGGCCCGGTGGAACCAGCTGGCGCCGGCAGCGCTCACGGTGGCGCGGCCGCTGGCCGTGGGCGGCAACCTGTATTGCGGCAACCGGCTCGGCGTGGCGCGCGTGCAGCCTGGTGCGGCGGTACTGGCGCGCCGCAACGACGGCCTGCAACTGGCGGCGGGCAATCCCGATGGCGCTCCCGCCGCGGTGCTGGTCAACGGTCGCGATTTGCGCCGGCAGGAAGTGGCGCTGGCGGGCGTCCAGGCGCTGATCGTCGGCCATACCCGCTTCCAGGTGGACGCCGCCGGCGGCCGCCTGACGCTGACGCCCACCCACCAGGTGGCGCTGCACAACGCGCCCGACCTCGCGTTGCCCGCAGCCGTGGCGTGGGACTGGCAGCGACGCGACTTGTCCGGCGTGGGCGCCGGCCTGGTCGCGTGGCTACCGGTGGCGGTGGCCGCCGTGGCAGTCGCGATTGCGGCCATGGTAACCATGCTGGCCGGCGCCAAGCCGCGCGGCCGCACCAGTCACGGCAGCGGCGGCAATACCACGGCCACCGTATTGACCGGCGCCCTGGCAGCCGGGCTGCTGCTGGCAGCCGGCATGGCCGCCTTGCTCGCCCAGCGTACCGGCGGCGTCCCCGGTGCGGCGCTGTCCCTGCTGCTGGGCGCCAGCGCGCTGGTGTTGTGGCTGGCGCTGCCCGGGCGCCTGGCGCTGCTCACCGCTGCCGGCGTGCTGCTGCTGGCCGTCGGTCTGCTTGCGCAGCTGGAGCTGGGCCTGGGCGCGCCGCAAACCACGTGGCTGCGCTACTACCAGAAAAGCGCCGCCCTGCTGGCCATCGGCTGCGGCGCAGGCGGCCTGCTGCGGATCTGGGCCTGGCGCCGCCTGCATATGGCGCACAGCCATGGCGGACACGCGCACCAGCGCGCCATCGAATGGCTGCTGGCCGGCTTTGCCCTGGTTGCGCTGGCAGGCCTGGCCGCCCAGGTGCTATGGGGCGACGAGGGCGGCGTGTTCGACCTGCAGCCGGTGGAGCTGGCCAAGCTGGCGCTGGCCGCACTCACCGCGCACTGCCTGGCGCTGCGCTTCGGCTGGCACCGCGACGCACCGCACCCGGCGGACCAGGGCGCACGCTGGCTGCGGCTGGTGGCGCCGGCGCTGCTGTTCCTGGCGTTGCTGGGACTGGCGCTGGTGCAGGTCGACGACTTCTCGCCGCTGATGCTGCTGCTGGTGTGGTGCGCGGCCATGGCGCTGGCCTACGCGCTGCTGGCCCGCCATCACGCGTTGTCGGCAGCGCTGCTGGTGCTGGCATTGCTGGCAGTGGCCGCCGTGGCCTGGCTGCGGCTGGCCGGCAGCGAAGACCTGGTGCGCTGGGGGTTTTATGCCGACCGCTTCCTGGTGTGGCTCAACCCTGCCGACCACCCGCACACGGGCCAGCAACTGCTGCTGGGCGCGCGCGCCATCGCGGCAGGCGGCTGGCTGGGCGCCGACGGCTGGCTGGGCCTGCGCGCGCTGGGCCAGGGTGCCGGCAGCGTGATGCAGATCCCGGCCGTGCAGGACGACTTTGCCGCGTCGTTCTTCATCAACCGCCATGGCCTGGCTGGCGCGCTGCTCCTGTGGTGCGCACAGGCGGCGTTCCTGGGCGGCGTGGCGCTGGCAGCGCGCGCCGCCGTACGGGCTGCAGCCAGCGCCCGTAACTTCCGCCAGGCGTGGGCCGCGCGGTTCCGTTATTTTGCGCTGTGTGGCGGCGGCGCTTTCGTGCTCGGACATCTTTTACTGTCGTGGGGCACCAACCTGGCGATCTTCCCCATCATGGGCCAGCCCATGAGTTTTTTGTCGGCCGGCGGCAGCCACCTGCTGTTTTTCCTGTGCCCCCTGCTAGCGTTCAGTGCCACCGGCGCATCATCTTTAGAAGGAGAATGAACCATGCCGATCTATGTCCAACACGAAGTCCTGGGTCGCATCCCGGATGTCTTCAATGCCGAGGCAATCTGGCAGGCGCCGGGCCTGGCGCTGTTTTCGCGCCGCCCGCTGCTGCGCGATCTGCTCGAGCGCAGTCCGCGCGAACACCGTGGCCGCGCCGCCACGCGCTGCTTTTCCCATGTCACGCTGGTGCTGCCGCAGGAAGACGTGGACGACGATTACCATCTCACGCGCGGCGCCCGCGCCCGCGACCTGGCGCAAACCCTCACCACGCTGCACCAGAAGGATTTTGGCGACCTGCTCGGCAGCGACCAGGTCCGTTACGACGTGGTGGGGGCCGAATCGCTGGCGCGGGGCGAGATCGAAGTGCGCTTCGGCCATGCCGTGTACCTGCCTGCGCCCGGCGAAAAAATCCTGTACAACGTCAGCGTCTCGCGCGACAGCGCGATCTGGCACCCGGTCTGCCCGATCTACCCGAACCAGCGCCTGGCGCTGATCGGCGACCCCAGGGGCCAGACCGGTGCCAGCGCCGCCGGCTGGCCATTCGGCCCCGATGGCGCCATCCTGATCATCAACGACGGCCCCGACTCGGTGCCGGTCGTGGAAATGCGCCCGCGCGGCGATTTCGATTGCCGCTTCGATCCGCGCAGCGGCTATTACACCATCAAGTCGTTACGCGACATCGAAGGCGGCAGCCCGCGCCTGCTGCTGAAAATCGCCCGCAGTGCCGAAGCCCCGTCTGCAGCGCCCGTGCGTGCGGCCGAGCCGTTGGCCTACCCGGCCATCAACCCGCCGGCCAGCGCCAGCACTGCGCCAGCCGCCGTGCCACGCCCCGCCGTCTGGCAAAGCCGCAGCGACGGCATGCCGCTCGACCCCACCGCCATCCCGGTCAGCCATAAACCGCCCGCCGTTGCCGGACTGCACGGCGAAAGCGATGCCACGTACGCGCCGCTGGCGCAGCAACGGGTGCAGCTGGTGGCGCTGGCGTTGCCGCGCCTGAGCCGCTACCGCGAGACCGGCGCCCAGGCGCTGGAGCTGCCGTTCGACCGCACGCTGGCGCTCACCGCAGACACCGGCGCCACGCCCGCCATCAGCTTCGTGATCGACGCTGCCGACAACCTGCATGCCTGCACGGCCGAGGGCAAGCAGCGCGTTACGGCACCCGCCACCTTCACCCCGGTCGATAACCGCACCATGCGCCTGCTGCCGGCGCCGCCGCCCATGGCCGACCGCTACCACGCCCTGCTTTGCCTGGCGCAGCCGCTGGGCGCTGCCGTGGCCAGCGGCGCACGATTCACGTTCGGTCGCAGCTCGCCGATGCTGGCGGCGCTGCGCGTGCTCGATTCTCCGCGCTTCATTCGCCGCGCCGACGGCGCTGCGGCAGGCGCCAGCGCCGACCGCATCGGCCTGTCGCGCAATGCGTTCAGCTTCGAAGCATCGGAACACGGTTACCGGATCGGCCGCCTCACCGCCAGCCAGGCGCTGTACCACCTCGACGAGCGCATGGCGTTCGTCGGTACGATCGACGACGCCGGCGACGGCGCCGCATCATACCTGCTGCCCCATGGTCATCACCTGGTGGCCGGTCACTACGTGCTGCGCTTCGACGCCTGAGAGGATACGCCATGCACACCGCCACGCTGTATGCGGCCGGCGCCTACGCGGCCGGACTGGCGCTCACGCTGTGCCTGTGCGCGTGGGTGACGCCGCGCCGCTGGTGGCGCCGCCCCAATGCCCGCGCGCTCGGCATCAGCGCCATGGGCGCCTGGGGTTTCGGCAGCCTGATACTGGCGTCGCTGCAGGGGGCGCAACCGGCACTTGCCACCACGCTCGCGGCGGTCGCCGATACCCGTGCCGCGGCAACGCCCACGGTGGTCAACGCCGGCCAGGCCTTCCGGGTGCACCGCGACCTGAATCTGCGCATCACCGCCGGCGTCGATGCGCCGCGCCTGCTCACGGTGCCGGCCGGCGCCACCGTTACCGCCACCGGCCTGCGCGCAGCCGACTGGTGGCAGGTGACGGCCCGCGTCCAGGGCCACGAACGCACGGGATGGGCCAGCAGCCTGTGGCTGCGGCGCAGCGCCGAACGCGACCCGACACCGGTCCCGGCGCAGGATAAAGAACGGGCGGGCCGATGAGCCATCACGCCGGCGCTCACGGCAGCCGATTTTCAGCTAAGCTGTGGTCTTTCGCCTCCCGCGCCCCGGCGCCCGCCACGATGACCCGCATCTCCGATCCGCTGGACTTCGGCCCCGGCCTCGCTGTTGCCGCGCGCAGCAGTGCCAGCATCAGCCGGCTGCAAACACCGGAGAACCAGGACAACCTGCTGCAAACACCGGAGAACCAGGACAACCTGCTGCTGATCGACGCCACCGGGCGCGCCGCGTTCCTGCGCGACCAGGCGCCGCACAGCGCGCAAGTGCCAGGCTGGCCCGCCGGCCACGTGCGGGTAGCGGTCATGGATGGCATGGGCGGTCATGGCCACGGGCGCGAAGCGGCAGAAGCGGTGGCCGCCGGCCTGTTGGACATACCGGCTTGCACCACGCAAGCGCAACTGGACCAGCAGCTCGATGCATTGCACACGGCGCTGCAGGCGCGGTTTCGCCAACCCGGGGACGGCGACAGCTTTCGCCGGCCCGGCACCACCCTCACCCTGCTCGAAATCGCACCGGGCCAGGCGCCGCTGCTGTACCACGCCGGCGACTCGCGCCTGTACGAAATTTCGGCGCAGGCCGCGCGGCCGCTTACCGTCGACCACGTGCCAGCCACCTGCTACGCCATGCACGGCCTGCTGGGCGAACAGGAATGGTGGCAGCAGGTGCACGGCGAGCACCGGCCGCAGATTTCGCAGGCCTACATCCTCGGTAACGCGTTCGTCAATCCGCAGGTGCTGGAAGACGCGCTGCTGCCGCTCGACGATACGCGGCTGCCGCCGTTCCTGCGCGCGCTCGGCGACCGCCGGACCATCGCGGTACGGCCCGACGCGCTGTACCTGCTGGCCACCGACGGCTTCTGGTCGTGCGGCCGGCCGCTCGAATGGACCGCACGCTGGCCCGCGCTGATGGAACGCCCGGGCCATGCGCCTGGCGCTGCACTCGATGCGCTGTTTGCCGACTACGCCGCGCATCCGCCGCGCGAACTCCACATCGATAACATTACCGCCATTGTGCTGCGCTTTACCGCTAGCGGCACGTCAGCGCGCGAAAATATTGACGAAACGGCACTGCCTGCCGCAGCAATCGCGTCGTATTTTTGACAACAGCGCGTGCCGTCCCGGCATGATCTGTTGTAGCGCGTCCCCATCGGCCGGCGCCACGCAAAAATATGCCAACCAGATGCACCTTTGCATGGCAATGCGGCGCGAAACCGCATAAACTGGCGGGTATCCCATCGGTTGATTCGTCATGAAAAAATGCAGTAATGCCCAGCACCCGCACTGCACTCATTGGGTCATGCCAGGAAGCCAAAATTGCGAAGGCGGTCACGCCCAAGCCGAAGCTTCCAGCTATGCCCTGCTGAGCGCCCTGCGCACCCCTCGTTCCGGCTCGCCGGCAACGACGCTGGACGCCGTCCCTGCCGCACCGGATCCTGCATCATCAACTGCCCCCACCGCTTACGCCCGTCCGCTGCAACGCGCCCTGGCCGAACGCCCGCAACTGCACATCAGCGGCTTCGACCCGCGTGCGGCCGGCGGCCGCCAGACGCTCAAGATGGAATTGCGCGGCATGCCCGAGACCAGTGCGCCGCAGCTCACGCTGCAGCTGCAGTCCGAGCTGATTCCCCACGGCGCCGCGCGCCAGCAGTTCGTGCGCGCGGTCGGTGGCGACTGGCGCCCCGTGTTCGTGGAGTTTTCGTCGCGCGACAAGGAGCATGGCCAGTACCAGATCAGCATCGAGGTATCGAGCCAGCATGCCGGCCAGGCCACCCGCAAATGGGTATGCACGTTCGTGATCCTGGTGCCCCGGCTCGACGCCACGCTCACGGAAATCCACCGCATTTTCCTCAGCACCCATAAAAATGTACGGGTCATGGCCGACGATGCCTCGATTGCCCGCGTCAGCGCACAGGGCGGCGACAGTCTCGATATCGACGTCACCGCGCGCAATGCCGGCATCGCGCACCTCGACCTGAACACCCCGGCCGGCAAGGTCGATCTCGGTTTTTCCACCATCGCCTGGGACGAAGACCTGATCGAAATCGACATGCCCGTCAGCGGCGCCGTGCATCCGCACGCCAGTTGCGCGGCATCGCTGGTCAACGCCGCGCCCGAGGCGGGCGCCCAGCGCCAGATCCGCCTGTTTGCGTTGGAGGAGTGCGTGTTCGGCCGGTTCGAGCTGGTGGACCCCGAAGCGCATGCGCTGCTTACGCACTACTCGCCCGACGGCCAGGACACCAACGGTCTTACGCGCCGCCTGTCCGGCCGCCACGCGGTCATCCGCCGCGCCGGCGCCGGCTTTGAAATCGAAGACGTCTCGCGCTATGGCATCCTGCTCGACGGCGTATGGCCAGGCAAGCACAAGCCCACCGCGCTGCGCCTGGGCATGCGCATCGAGCTGACCGCCAGCATCAAGGGCGTGGCCGTGCTGCAGGTAACCGCCATCATGCCGCACGGCGTGATCGTGCACCGCATCGACCAGGGCGCCAGCGCCGAGTGCTACTACGTGCTGGCGCCCGACACCCACCCCGGCTACCCGGTCAAGTCATTTGCCGCCGCACCGCATGCGGCCGCGCTGCCGCTGCTGTTCCACCGCGACGGCGGCTTCTGGCACCTCGATCAGCTCACCGGCAAGGAAACCGCGCTGGCGCCCACCGTGTCGCTGGAAAAACTGAGCCGTGTGCCGCGCCACAGCCGCTTTGCCAGCGATCCGTATCCGGAGCACTGGATCATCCGCACCCAGGTTGCGGCCGACGCACTTGCGCCGGCCCGCCACGGCTGGGCGCATGACGCCCATACCGCCTGAGTTTTACAGGTACGACGGCGCCGGTTTTTTGGCCGGCAGCGGAATGAACTCGGTCTCGCCCGGCACCTTGGGAAAGCGTTGCGCTTCCCAGTCTTCACCTGCCTGCACGATGCGCTCCTTGCTCGACGAGACGAAATTCCACGACATGTAGCGATGGCCGTCGAGCGGCTCGCCGCCGATCACCACGAAGTGCGCTTCCTCCGTGCCGTTGGCCTTTACCCGCTGCTGCTCGGTTGCCGACAGCAGCGCCATGGTGTGCAGGGCCAGCGTCGTGCCGTCGATGTCGATGGCGCCCGCAATCGGATAGATCGCCGCTTCGGGCGGCAGGCCGCTCAATGCCAGCTGGTGCCCCGCCTTGAGTTTGATGTCGAGGTATAGCGTCTGGCTGCAGGTTTTTACGGGCGAGATTTTGCCGAACGCGCTGCCGACGAGCACCCGCACGATGGCGCCATCGATTTCCACTTCGGGAATGTCGGCGGCGGGCGTGTGGCAGAAACCGGGTTCGTCTTCCTCGTGCGCCAGCGGCAGCGCGGCCCACAGCTGCAGGCCGTGCGTGCGGTGCGGTACGTGCACCAGTTCCTTGGGGGTGCGCTCGGAATGAACGATGCCGCGCCCCGCCGTCATCCAGTTGACGGCGCCCGGCTCGATGCGCTGGAACGTGCCCAGGCTGTCGCGATGATCCATTGCGCCTTCGAACAGATAGGTGACGGTGGACAGGCCGATGTGCGGATGCGGACGCACGTCATGGTCGGCATCGGCCGGCGCATCCACCGGGCCGAAATGGTCGAAGAAAATGAACGGCCCCACTGCCTGCTTGATGGCGGACGGCAGGTAGCGGCGCACCACGAAGCCGCCGCCCAGGTCTTTTTCGTGGCCCTTCAACAGATTGGCGATGGTCATGGCTGGTCTCCCTGAGATGTAAAGTGGTTACAGTACCAGTTCAGACGACCTTGCGCACGAATTCGGTTTTCAGGCTCATGGCGCCAAAGCCGTCGATCTTGCAATCGATATCGTGGTCGCTGTCCACCAGGCGGATATTCTTGACCTTGGTGCCCACCTTGACGGTGCCGCCACCACCCTTGAGTTTCAGGTCCTTGATCACGGTGACCGTGTCGCCGTCCGCCAGCACGTTGCCGACCGAGTCGCGGTACACGCGCGGGCCGTCTTCGGCTGCCACGGCTGCGGTAGCGCTCCACTCGTGCGCGCACTCCGGGCACACCAGCTGCGCACCGTCTTCGTACGTGTATTCGGAACTGCATTTCGGGCATGGAGGCAAAGCGCTCATCGTTAAATCCTGGTTGGTAAAAAAGAGGCAGCAGTATACACCCGCTGCACCCGGCTATACCAGCTTGCGCGCCACGCGGAAGCCGACGATATCGTTGGCCAGCAGCGCCGAGTAGCCGTTGCGCACCGCCGAGCGCAGGTAGCGCGGGTTGTACAGCCACGAGCCGCCGCGCAAAATGCGGCGCGCCTGGTCGCCGCCCGCTTCCCACGCGCTGCCGTCGGATGGCGCGCCCGCGTAAGTGTCGTGCACCACGTCCTGGGTCCATTCCCATACGTTGCCGTGCATGTCGAACAGACCCCACGGATTGGGCTGGAAGGCGTCCACCTTGCTGGTACCCTGGCGGAATTCACCCCGCTGACCGCCGTTGTACACGTAATTGCCGTCGTAGTTGGCCTGCTCGGTGCTGATGGTGTCGCCAAAGCTGAAAGCGGTTTTGGTGCCGGCGCGGCACGCGTACTCCCACTCTGCCTCGCTGGGCAGGCGATAGGTCTGGCCGGTTTTTTCGGACAACCAGCGCAGGTAGCGCTGCGCGTCGTGCCAGCTGACGCCCACCACCGGGTGTTCGTCGTTCTGGGCAAAGCCCGGCGCACGCCAGTCCACGTCGGACTGCGATTCCCAGCCGGTGGCGCGCACGAACTGGCGCCACTGTCCCACCGTTACCGGGTGCCGTCCCAGCGCGAACGAATAATCGATGCCCACCCAGCGCTGCGGGCCTTCGCGCGTGAGCCAGCTTTGCTGGGCGCCGGCCTTGATGGCGGCCGCCTGTTCCATCTCGTGCGATCCCATCTGGAAGCGGCCGGTGGGAATCAACACCAGGTCGGGGCCGGCGCCGGTGCCGTCGACGAAGCGGTCGCGCAGCACGCCGCTGGCGTCTGCCACGGGGCTGGCGGGCGTGGGTATCAATGCCGCCAGTTCGGCGGCATGGCGCTCGGCCTGCTGCTTGCGGTGCCGTTCCTGCTCGGCGCGATAGGCCGCTTCCGCCTTCAGCTGGTTGGCCTTGCGCAGCTGTTCTTCGCGTTCTTCGCGCGCCTTCTTGGCATCGGCGTCGCGCCGTGCCGCCAGTTGTTCGCGCAGCACCTGCTTGCGCGCCTGGGCCGCCGCTTCCGCTTCGGCGCGCTGCTTCGCTTCTAGCGCGCGGCGCTGCTGATCGAGCCGTACTTTTTCGATGGCGGCCGCGCGGGCTTCGGCCTCTCGCCGCGCAGCCAGCTCGGCAGCGCGCGCCTGCCGCTCGCGCTCGGCCGCGCGCGCCTGCTCGGCCTGGACTGCCGCCTGCTCCTGCTGCGCCCTGGCGTCGCGCTGGCGCTGCGCCTCCCGTTCCTGCGCCAGCTGCTGTTCGCGCTCGCGCGATTGCGCCTGCGCCTGTTGCGCGGCCTGTTCGGCCAGCTGCGCCAGTTCTTCGGCACTGGGACTGGCGGCGCGCCGCAGGTCGGCCAGCAGCTCGTTGACGCCGGCATGACGGCGCTCGGCCACCACCGCGAACCCCTGTTGCAGCACCTGCCACTGGCGCTCGTTCAGCCCTTGCGGCGCCGATGGTTGAAAATCGGCGGGCCGCAGGTCGTCGAACGGCATCCGCCCTTCCAGCAGCTGGTAAATCATCACCGCCACCGCGTACACGTCCAGCCTGGGCGACGGCTGCCGCTGGTTGACGCCCGCTTCGGGCGCGCGGTAGCCGGCAGTGCCCGCGTTGGGCGTTTGCAGTCCGAGACTGCTGCCCGCATTGCGCGCGCGCGACGCAATGCCGAAATCGAGCAGCTTGACCTCCCCCTTCTTGGTCAGGAACACATTGCCCGGTTTGAGGTCGCGGTGCACCAGCTTGTGCTTGTCCCAGGCATAGGCCAGCGCCTCGCCCACCGGCGCCAGCAGCCGGTACACGGCATCCAGCGCCAGCGGTCCCTGCTGCGCCAGATAGGCGTCGAGGTCCTGCCCTTCCAGGTATTCCATGATGATGAAATAGCTGGACGTGGCGGGGTCTTGCGCCCATTCGTACACGCGCACGATGTTTTCGTGCGCCAGCCGGCGCGCCTGGGTGGCCTCCTCGATCAGCAGCTTGGCGTGGGTGGCGCTTTGCGTGAGCTGCGGCGGCAGAATTTTGAGGGCCACGGTTTCGCTGTGGCCCAGTTCCGCGTGGGTAGCCAGGTCGGTGGCCTGCCACACCTGGCCCATGCCGCCCATGCCGATCAGGCGTTCGAGCCGGTAACGCCGGTGCTGCGGGCCGATTTCCTGGCCGGTCATCAGGCCCAGCTCCGTACCCTGGCGCGCGGGCGCATGCGATGGCGCGGACGCGCCAGCGCCTCCCGGCGGCGCGTACTCGGCGTCGAGGATGGCGTTCTTGCGACGGTCGAACTCTTGCAGGCTCAATAATCCGTCTTCATGTAAGGCCCGCAGTTCGCGGATCTTGTCTCTTGCTGTTTGCATCATCACCTGAAGTATTTACCTGCCATGATACGCGCCGGTCACGCCACCGCCACGCCGCATTGCGGGCAGAACCTGTCGTGCGGATCGCCGACGCGCTGCGCGTGGCCGTTGACGCAGTAGCGTACGGGCAGGCCCGCCGGCGGCTGGGGTGCGCGACCGGCCACGCCGCCCGCCACGCCGATCCCCAGCTGGCTTTGGGTAGTGAGCGCGCTGGCACTGGCCGCGTTCTGCACGTTGAGCAGGTCGAGCTGGTGGCGGCGGTCCTTGTCCAGTTCCGTGTCCCGGTGCGCGCGTTCTTCGAGCACGCGCTCGTACGCCTGCTGCGCCGCTTCGGCCGGCGTGAGACCGTGTTCGGCCGCCACGACCTGCGCCAGCGACTGGATCTGCTCCGGCGTCATGCCGCCCTGGATCTGCATGCGCATGATTTGCGCGATGGCCTGCGCGTTCGATTCGGCGGCGGTCGCCACCTTGCCCATGTCGCTCAGGCGCCCGATCGCCTCGATGCGGGAAAGTTCGTGGGTTTGCTGCGCCAGCAGCACGTCGTAGTCACCCTTCCAGCGCGCAAATTTTTCGTCCCGTTCGTGCTCGAGTTTTTTTAGTTCGTGCTGCCATTCGGCCTCGCGCTCTTTCTGGCGGATGATCTGCCGCTGTTCTTCCACTGCCAGCTGATCGAGCAGCGCCTGGTGGCCGATGGACTGGTTCTGGCGCGCGTGAATGCCGTCGGCCTCGATGGTGCGCAGCAGCTTTTCGTATTGGGCGATGGCGTCCGCCTGTTCGCCGGTGCGCCGCAGCTCGGCGATTTTCTGATTAATTTCCGCCACCTGCACCGCGTTGGACGCATCCTTGACGGCATCGCCGCGCAGCAGTTCGCGCTGACGCGCCAGTTGCAGCTGGTCTTCCCACTCCTGCACCCGTTCCGCTTCGCGCCGACGCGCCGCCACCGCCACCGTCATGCCCTGGATGCGGGCGTTGTGCGCCTCGGCTTCGATGTGCAGCTCGCGCGCCTTTTCTTCCTTTTCGCGCTGGCGCAGGGCGGTCAGTTCGTTGCGGCGATGCGATTCATCCTCGATCTGCAGGGCCTGGGCGATCTGGTTTTCGATCGCCTGCTGGCGCAGCTGGTGCGACAGGCGCTGCTGCGCCAACTGGCGCTGCTCGGCGGCGGTCTGCTGCAGCACTTCGAGCTCGGTGCGCATCTTGATTTGCGCCAGGTGGCGCACATGCTCCCAGTCGGCCTGCTCGCCGTCGCGGCCCGATTTTTTCTGCGCCAGTTCGTGTTCGAGATCGGCCAGCACGGTGCCGGCGCCCTTGTCGATGGCCACCTTGCGGGTCTTGGACTCCATCACCTGGCTGTACAGATCCACCTCGCGCGCGCGCAGGGCTTGCAGCCGTTCGCTCTCCTTGAGCGTGAGCTCGGCCTGGTTGACGCTGGCGTCCTGGCGCAACTCGGCGCGGCGGAACTCGGAGCGCAGTTTCTGTTCCTCGCGCCAGATGGCCTGCCATTCCTCGTCGTCGTAGATCTGGTCCAGCTGCTTGACATGTTCGAGCTGCACGTGGCGCTCGTCCGCCACCAGCCACAGGGTGCCGATGCGGGCCCGGTTATGGTCGAATTTATCGTGGCGCAGCGCCGCTGTCTCCACCCGTTCCACCGCCAGACCATACGACGCCAGGCGCTGCTTGAGGGCGTTTTGCAGCCGCTCGTCGAGCTGGGGGCGCAGGTCGGCGTTGCCGGCCATGTCGCGGATCGACCGGCTGCCGACGAATTCCGCCGCCAGCTGGCGCACCGACGGCGCCAGCAGCTCCTGCAAATGCGCGGTGCTGACCACGCCGGGCAGGGTCATGAAATGGCGGGCGAACGCGGCCACGTTGTCGATCTTGATGGCGACCGCGAAACGCGCCGACACCTTCAGGTGTTCGGACGTGTACAGGTCGTCAAAGATGAATTCGACCGGCAGCGCGGCCGTGCGGGTGATCAGGATTTCGGCGTTCTGGTGACGCAGCAGGTGATTCAGGCGGGTGAAAAAACCTTCGATTTCGTATTCGCCCTGCGGCACTTCGGTGGCCTTGTCTGCCTGCAGGATATAAGCGCGGGTGGTGGCGGGCACGCGCAGCGTCTTGGTGAAAATGCCCGACAGCGCGTTGACGCCAAAATACACGGCCAGCTCGTCGTCGCCCGGCACCCAGCGGTTATCGCGCAGGACCGGTTCGCTGCGCGGCGCGCCCAGGGTGAGGCCGCAATACTGGCAGTAGCCCGACTGGCCATCGTTTTTGTGCTCGCACCGCGGGCATTTTACGCCGCCAAAACCAAACATTTGGAACATGTCAGACTCCTCTTCGATTCATCTTGCGCGCCGCCCGTTGGCCTTACCGCCATCGATTTTAGCAGGGCAGCGCGATTCATTCTGCGCACGGTAGGCCGCCGCCCCCGTGCATCTCCCTTCAAATCATGCCAATGCGGTCGATGCAGGCCACGCTGGCCCCGGCTTGCCCCAGTGCGGCCGCAAACCCGGGCGGCAGCGCGTCCTGCCACGCTCCCGGCAGCAGCACCCGGTCGCCCGGCCCCGCCAGGCCGGCAATCAGCGCCAATTTCGGTTCGCGCCCCTCCACCGTTTCCACCACGCCGGCGTGCCAGGCGCTGGACATGCCGGTGGCGATGAGGCGCCCGCGCGGCACGAATTCGCGCCCCCGTGCCAGGCGGTCGGCCATCACCAGCGCCAGCTGGTAAGAACCGCCATGGAAGCGCGGCTGGCCGAACTGCACCACGGTGCGCCAGCGGCCCAGGCCACGACCGTCGAAATGGCGCGCCCCGGCCAGCGTGTGGCGCACGTCCTGCTGGCCGGCGAGGTCCAGGCCGGGCGCCGCGATCGTCTCTTCCTCGCCGCCACCGGCACCCTCTTCGATGGCAAACACGCTCACTTCCACCCAGGCCAGCGCATCGTTGATGCCGCCGCTGTGCAACGGGAACCAGGCGCGCACGCTGGACACCGCCGACGCCGGATCGGCATGGCCGCTCAGCGCGCCGAGGTGGCCGATGGCGGTGTCGCCGACGGTGGCGTCGTTGACCTGCCCCAGGTGCCAGCGGTCGGACCAGCCTTGCGCGCAGGCGAGAACGGTACCGGCGCCGGGGGCGCCGCCTTGCGGCGGGTACAAGCCGCGCACCATGCGGTCGGCCAGCACGGCGGCCAGTTCCCAATGGCGCTGGCCGGCATCGGGAGCCAGGTCCATGCTGAGCACCACCTGGTCGCGGCTGTCGAGACGGGTTTCGGTGTGGCGCGCCAGGCGCACCACCTGCTGCATGCGTTCGGCGATGGCCGGGGCGTTGGGAACGCTGCATTTGACATCGGCGCGGTTCGCCCGCGGGCGGCGGCTGGCGGTAACGGTCACGGTGCGGCCGTCGGCCAGCAGGCAGCGGCAGGCGGCGTTACGCGGCAGGTCGATCATCGAGAGCGTGGTCACAGCGCGGGCTCCCGGGGTTCGCCATGTGGCGCGCGGCGCAGCGCCAGGCCGGTTTCGAGGTTGGCGCACATGCGGTCGGCGTCGTCCAGCAGCGCGGGCCAGTCACCGGCTTCGGCGCGCTGCAGCCGGGCCAGCAGGGCCCAGGCCTCGTCGAGCGCGCCGACAGCGATGCGGGTAGCGCCCGCACGGCGGGCCTGGCCCGATGCATCGAGCGGCTGGTCGGGCGCAGCCCACCCCAGCGTGGGCATGGTATCCACGTTCAGGCTGGCCATGCCCAGGCGCAGCAGCAAGGCCTGGTGCTGCTGGAACAGCGCCTGCCCGGCCGGCAGGTCCAGCAGGCGCAGGTCACGGCTGACGGCCGGCAGTTCCAGGAACAGGCGGCGCAGGCCTGCCGCGTCGGCGCCGGCGGCTGGCGCGGCAGCCGGCTGGGCGGCGCCGCTCTGCGTGCCCGGCGGCCGTGCCGTAACCGACACCTCCGGTATGCCGGGTACGCCGGGTACCTCGGATACGTCCGGCACGTCGGGCGGGGGCAGCGCGGACATGCTGTGCAGTTCCGGCTGCAGCGGCGCGGCCGGCAGCGCCGCCTGCTCATCGATGGCCGCCTGCTGCGCGCGAGCCTGCAGCACCGCCGCAAAATCGACCTGGTCGCCCAGGTCGACCGGCACGCAGTCGTCCACCGTCACGCCAAAGCGCGTGTAGAGCAGCTGATTGAGGCCGGCGCGGAACGCGTGCCATTCGACGAGCGCAGTGCACGGCGGCAGGTCGAGCGCGCCATGCGCCAGCGCGGACTGCACCGCTCCTTGCATGGCGGCCGCCAGCCGAGTCAGCGGCAAGCGGTCGAGATCGGGCACTACCTCCGCGCACAGGTACAGGTCGAAGCGCTGCTGTGGCACGTGCGGATTGGCGGCATCGATCACGAAGCGCAGCCGCAAACCCCATTCGGGGGCGGCCGCAAATGGCGTGATATCGACCGTGTAGGGGCCCGGATGGAAGCAGAATGCAGTGTCGCCGGATGCGCACGTTACCTTGCCTGCGGCGCCGCGCCGCGCCTGCCCTGCCGGATTGAATACCACGACCACGGTACCGGGCGGCGCCATGTCGCCGGCGCCCCGCCGCAGTGCGATCAGGCCCGTGCCCAGGTCGTCCACGGCGGCAGCCAGGGCCGCCGGGGTGCGGCGCAGCGAAAACCAGCCCATGATCTAGGTCGCCACCGGCTGCACGGCGAAACCGGCGCCATACAGCTGAAAATGCGGCGCCGGCGCGGTGGCGAACGGCCAGGCGCGTTCGCACTCGCCGTCGGCGTCCAGCCGACCTTGCAGCACGATGGCGCCGCCGCCGTCAAGCACGCGCAGCAGCGGTTGTTCGTTCAGCAGCCGGGCTGCGAACGGCGCCTGCGCGGACAGCGCCAGGATCACCTGCCAGCCGTCGTCCTGCGCCACGAAGTGCAAGGTCCAGCAGTGATCGTCGGTGACCAGCGTCGCCAGCGTATCGCCCCCGCTGGCTGCGGCGCGCAGCATGCCGCTGCTGCCGCGCCAATGGTCGTCGTTGGCGGCGCCGGGGCGCACGACAGCCGCGCCGGCCCTGGCGGCCCCCTGGCGCTGCAACGCCAGGTGACGAAAGCGCCGCAGCGTGAGCGGCGAGGCGGCCAGCGCCGCCCGTTCGTTGGGGGTGAGCACGCGGCTGCCGTCCAGCGCCGCCAGCAGCGTGGCGTCGGCCAGCAGCAGGCGGTCGTCCGCCGGCGGCCGCGCCGATAACAGCGCGCGTTCCTGCAACCGCCGCGCCAGCGCTTCCTGTTCGTCATGTGCCGATGTCAATTCGTTCTCCTTCATGGCGCCGCCGTGGCACTGGCCGCGTGCAGCTTGTCGATGGCCTGGTTACGGCGCTTGCGCAGCGTGGGCATCGAGATGCCGTCGAGCGCCGCCAGTTGCGGCAAGGTGGGCAGCGCGCCGGTGGCCGGGTCGAGCCAGGCCTGCGGATAACTGTCATCCACTGCACCCAGCAATTTCTGGTACACGGCCAGCCGGATCGGCAGCGACTCGTCGCGCAGTATCCTGACGGTGCGGCTGCCGGCCGCCTGCGCTGCGCGTGCCAGTTCCATGTAGCGGGGGGGCAAGGAAAGGGTGCCGGCCAGGTGTTCCTCGACTGCCCGTTGCGCCGCGTCCGGCGTTGCCAGGGGTTCGCCGTCATCGGCATCGGCATCGGTATCGTCATCGGCATCGGCATCGGCATCGTCTTCAGCGCCGGCCTCGCATTCGGCTGCGGACGGGTTGCGCGGCACGATGCGGTCCGCATCGAACGCGATGCCCTGCGCCTGGTGCTGCACCGATTCGTCCATCACGCGCCAGTAGTCTTCCAGCCACGCGCCGGCAGTACCGGCGGCGCCCTGCCAGTCTTCGCCGCGATCGAGATTGGACGACAGTTCCTCGTAGTCGCCGATTTCCGCCAGCATGGCGGCAATCCGGGCCGGGTTGTGTTTCAGGCTGGCGAAGCGCTTCGAGCGGGTGTGCAGCGGCCCCCCCGCACCGGTATGCGCTTCCAGCGACGCACTCCAGGCGATGATCCATTGCGCCTTGCAGCCGGCAATCGATTTCATCTGGCGCGCCTCGATCGGCATGCAGTCGAGCGTGCGCTCCAGGATCGCGCCCACCTGCGCCCGATGTTCGCTCCAGCCATCGAACAGGCGGGCAATGTCGCGGTACGCGGTATCGAGCATGCGATACGTGTAGATTTTATTGGGTGAACAGTCCAACCCCGTGGCGGCCATGTAGTTGTCGGCATCCACCCGGTCGCGCAGGCCGGCATACATGTCGTTGATTTTTTTGCGCAGCACCGCGTCGAAGGCGGCATCGTGCCAGAAGGCGCCGCTGCGGCCATGCTCGGCCACCACCGTGGCCAGGAAGGCATCCCAGTAGCCGGGGTGCGCCTGCAGTTCGAAGGACAGTGCCAGCGCCAGCTCGGCCACGGTCTCGCCATAGCTGTTGCCGTCCATCGCACCGCGCGCCGACCGGGCGAGCGCGCGCAATGCCACTGCCAGCGCCCCGGTGTAACTCTCGAGCAGCGCCGCGTGGTGCACCGGATCGAGCACCTGCTCGGCCCCGATGTGCCGAAACGCCTGCAGCGAACACTGCCCCAGCAACTTGCGGACGTGCTCCCAGCCGTGTTCCTGGTACCGGGTTCCTGGCAAACGCATACAGTCCTGTGGAGGGAGGTTGATCGAATGGCGGCGTGAGCGCATGCGTGCGCAGCTGCGCGTGCGCCTACGAGGTTGCCCATGATGCCACAGCTGCGGCGCCGTCATTGCGGCAGTCACGCGCCTATTTCCCCCTTTGTTCGCGGTTCTGGTGCGCCAGCGTGGCCAGCAGCGCCGCCACGACCGGCGCCGCATGGGCGCCGCCCGTCTCGCCCGAGTGGCTGACAAAGGCCGCCAGCGCCAGCCGGTGCCGCTGGCCCGGCAGGCTGCCCGGCTCCAGCCAGCCCGTAAACCACACGGTGGCGGTGTCGTCGCCGGTGGGCGCGGTGCCGGTTTTACCGTACAAGCCGGGGCGTACCGTGGCCAGCGCCGCGCCACCGAACGCGCCGGCGCCGGTGCCCGCATCAACCACGCCTTTCATGCCGGCCTTGATGCGGTCGAGCCGCACGCCGGTGGGCGCCATGGCCGGCACCGGGCTGTGGTTGCCGTCCAGCGCCAGCAGCAGCCGGGGCGTCACCACGCGCCCCTGCCCCACCGCTGCCGACGCCAGCGCCATGTGCAGCGGCGTGACCTGCATGCGCAGGCCGATGGCCATCTGGCGCAACTCGTGGCGGGTGTGGATGGTGTCGATATGGGCCGGCGTGGCTTGCAGCGCATCCCAGGTGCGCCAGTTGAAGTCGGGCGGCAGCAGGCCGCCGTCAAGCCTGAGCCCCTGCTCGAAGCCGAGGCGGCGGGCCGCCGCAACGATGGGACGCACGGCATCGAGCGCATCGGCATCGAGCGCCTGCACGCCGGGCGCACCGCCGTCGGCACGGCCGAACAGGCTGCGGTCGCTCAATTCGCCGGTCCACGCAAACCACGTATTGAGGCTGTACGTGAGCGCCTGCGCCAATCCCAGGCGGCCTTCCTGCGCGCGCCGGTCCAGCCCCTGTTCGCGGTAATTGGTGATGCGCGCCAGGCGCGGATCGAGCGGATACGTGGCGGCGTCGGTCCGAAAACCGAAACCGCGCTGCTGCGCCAGCCGGTTGATGGCCGGCAGCGGCATGCCGTCGAGCAGCGCATCGAGTTGCGGATCGGCGCGCGCCGCCAGCTCCAGTCCCAGCGCGCTGATCACCTTGAAGGTGGAACCGGGGCTGCGGTGGGCGCCGCCGTCGTGCTGCCACGCGGGCAGGCGCAACGGGCTGCGGGCGGGGTTGGTGCGGTCGTGGTCGCGCACCTCGTTCCAGTTGGCGGCATTCACATCCCCCGCGCCGGCGCCGGCCGCCGCCAGCACGTCACCGGTCTCGGTATCGACGATGACCAGGCCGGCCTGCCGGCCCGCCGGCACGGCCTGTCCGCCCACGCATCCCTGGCCGTCCCAGCGACCATGGCGCATGCCCACGCATGCCAGAATGCGCTGGCTGACCGCCTGCAGCGGCAGGTCGAGCGTGAGCGTGGCGGTCACCGGTGCGCCGGCGGTCGGCAAGCGCCCCAGCATGCCGGCGATGCTGCTCGCGTGTTCCGGCCCCAGTCCGAGCATGGGCGCCAGTCCCGCGTCGATGGCGGCGGCCGTCGGTGCGCCGTCGTCCCACACCAAAACACCGTTGCGGTCGGCAAGCCGCACGGCAGCTGGCGCCATATTCGCCACGGTGCGCAGCGGGCTTGCGCCCGCCCCCGGCGCAGCAGCCAGCGGCTGCCAGACCAGCTTGCCGGCAGCCAGGCGCAGGTGGCGGTACTGCTGGTCATCGGGCGCGCCGAAGGCAAGCGGGCGCACCGCGACCGCCAGGGTGCGGGCGCCGGCCAGCGCGGTGAGGGTGAGGTCCTGGACATCGTCGGCGCCGGTGCACGCCCGGCCGGTGCAGGCACTGGCCACGCGCATCACGGCCCCTTCGGCGGCGCTGGCGCGCCCTGCCACCAGCAGGCGGTACACCTCACCGCCGCTGGCGGCCCGGGGCAGCGCCAGCGTCAGCCGCACCAGCGGCAGTGCAGCCGCCGGGTTTGCGCCGCCATAGGACGGCGGCCAGCGCCCGACCCGGGTCCACGGTAGCCAGCCCTGCGGCAAACTGGCAAACAGGCGCGCCGCCGCCAGCGGCATCTGCGCCGTGGTGGCGACCGGCACCGGCGCGTTGTCCACACCATCGGCATCATCGGCCAGCGTGGCGCGCCACCCGGCCGGCGCCGATGCCGTAGCGGGCACGCGCCACGCCAGCAAGCGTCGTTCGCCGTTGAAGAGATCAACCTGCTGCCGCACGTAGGCGCCGTCGGCCTGGTAATACAGGCGCTTGAACAATTTGTCAGTCTCGGCGCCGCCGGAAACCTGGCGCCAGGGATCGGGCTGCGGCACGCGGTCGCGGTGGTCGGCCGCCAGCCAGAGCGGCAAGTCGCGCGGCGCCAGCTCGATCATGCCGGCAGCGCCGAGACGCAGCAGCCCGCGCGCCTGCAGGGCATCAAACAGTGCCTGGTCTTCCAGCGCCGGCGCGGCAACCCTCGGCACCAGGTAGCGGCCAGGCGCCAGGTACGCGCGTACGGCGGCGCCGCGCGCCGGAAACGCGGTGACCAGCGCCGCGCGTGCAGTGGGGCCCAGGTCGGCGGCTGCCGGCGCCGCGCGCCGATACAGCTGCACCACCAGTTCTCCGGCTTGCGGGCACAGCACGTTGGCGCGCCGCTCGATGCGCAGCGCCGAAGCCCCTCCCCACAACAGCCAGCCTTGCTGGCGCAGCGCTACCTGGCCCCGCGCGCCCTGCTCCACCTGTCCCAGGCTGGCGTCGGAAATCCAGCGCACCGGTCCCTGGCGGCTTTGCCACGTGAGGCGCAGCGGTTCGCTGAGCGGATCGGTAAAATCGGCGCGCGCCGCGCCTTCGATCTGCACTTGCGGCATGGCCTCGGCGCCGGCGCCGCTATCGGCCACCAGCAGCACATTGCGCAGCGCGATCGGATTTTCCCCTTGCTGATTGTGCGCCACCCAGCGCCGCACATCGTCGAACCGGTACCCCAGGCGCAGCGGCAGCAGGCGGGCGTCGCCGGCGGCGCGCGCCGGATTGCGCAACTGGCTGCACAAGTCCACGCGCACGGCCGGTGCCGGCTGCATGCCGGCCACCACCAGCAGCGCGCCGGCGGCCTGCAGGCTGGTGGTGGCCCCTGCCTGCGCCGGCACCGTGAACGCGGCGCCGGGCAACACCGCGCGGTAAGCTTCCACGGTGCGCACCTGCTGGTCCGACGCCGCCGGCGCCGTGGCAACGGCCATGCCCAGTTGCCGCGCATGGCCCACGATCAGCACCGCGCCGGCCGCCGTCAATGCGGCGCCAGCCACCCACCACCCTGCGCGACCGGCAGGCCGCGCCACCGCTGCGCCGGCGGCAGGCCTGGCGGGCCGGCCCACCAGCGCCAGCTCCGGCTGCGCGCGTGCGCGGTCGCCGGCGCGCAGGTTGGCCTGCCGGCGGCGCGCCTGGCGGCGCGCGGCCCAGGTAAGGATCAACTGGCGGATCAATCGCGGCATGGGGTTCTCGCGCTGGTAACGGTGTTCCGGTTGCCTAGCGGAGGGACGTGGAAACCCCGCGATCGCTTACAATCGCGGCGCGAGTTTGTGTCATATGTAAAAAGTTGCATCAATCGGGGCCGCACGATAGGGCGCTTGCTATATTGGATTCATACGCACCGCAGCACAGACGTCATCAAGGAGAATTCAACATGAACACCCGTCCGCACACCCTGTTTGCCGCCGCCCTGCTGGCCGTGAGCGCCGCCGCCTTTACCCCGTCGATTGCCACCGCCCAGGTGGGCGTGACCGTGGTGATCGGCCAGGCGCCGCCGCCGCTGCGCTACGAGCGCGTGCCGCCGCCGCGCAGCGGCTATCTCTGGTCGCCCGGTTACTGGGACTGGCGCAACAACCGCCACGTATGGATCGGCGGCAACTGGGTGGCCGCGCGTCCCGGCTACGTGTATTCGCAACCGCACTGGGTGCAGCGCGATGGCCGCTGGTACCGCGAGCAGGCACGCTGGAACCGGGGCCCGAACGGCGACCGCGATCATGACGGCATCCCGAACCGCTACGACCACCACGACAACCGCGGCCACTATCGTGATGACCGCCGCCATGACCCACGCGATCACCGCGACCACCGCAACGATCATCGTAACGACCACCGTGGCGATCACCGCGGCCACGGAGACCGCGATCACGACGGCGTGCCCAATCGCTACGACCGCCGTCCCGACAACCCGCGCCGCGACTAGGCTGCCGTCTTGATGCCCGACTTACCGGACGACCTGCCGTTCGACACGCTGGCCACGGCCGCCTTTCACGGCGAGCGCGTGGCCGCGCGTCGTCTGGCCGCGCGCGCGCAGCTCAATGAAGCCGCCGCGCTGCGCCAGGTGCTGACGCAGGCGGCCGGCGCCGAAGGATTGGCGGCGCTCCTGGCCCGGCGCGCGCAGGCGCGCCAGCTGGACGCCGACCGGCGCACTGCCCGCCTGGCGCAGCAAGCGCTGGAGCATCGGCAGCGGCAGGCGCGCAAGACGGCGCCGGCGCACGGCTGGCGCGGCTGGTTCGATGGCTCCGCCCATCCCAACCCGGGGCGCATCGGCATTGGCGCGCTGCTGTGCGGGCCGGGGGGAGAACGGATCGAAATCAGCCGCCGCGCCGGTTACGGCAACAGTGGCGAAGCGGAATACCTGGCGCTGGGCGCGCTGCTCGAAGCGGCGGCCCAGGCGGGCGCGCGCGATCTGCTGCTGTATGGCGACAGCCAGGTGGTGATCAATGACGTGCAGCGCGATGCCCGCATGGCCGGCGCCAAGGGTCTCGAAGCGCACCGCGCGCGGGTGCGGGAGTTGATGGCGCCGCTGGGCATGGTCACCCTGCAATGGGTGCCGCGCCACCGCAATGGCGACGCCGACCGGCTGTCGCAGCAGGCCATCGAACAGGCGCCAGCGGACCAGCCGGACGCCGGCGAAGGGTTGGACAACAGCTAGCTGCGGCCCGCCAGTTGCAGCGCGCGCTGCGCCGGCGCCGTCCGCCGGGGCGCGGAGCCGGCACCGTCCACCTTGAATACGGCCACGGCCTGCGCCAGCGCGGCCGCCTGCTGCTGCATCGATTCGGCCGCCGCGGCGGCCTGCTCGACCAGCGCCGCGTTTTGCTGGGTCACCGCATCCATGGCGCCGATGGCCTGGTTCACTTCGTGGATGCCGGCGCTCTGTTCGGTGCTCGCTGCCGTGATCTCGGTGATCATGTCGCTCACGCGCGCCACGCTGCGCACGATTTCATCCATCGTGGTGCCGGCGTCGGTCACCAGCTTGCTGCCCTGGTTGACCTTCTCCACCGAATCGCCGATCAGCTGCTTGATTTCCCTGGCGGCCGACGCCGAGCGCTGCGCCAGGTTGCGCACTTCCGACGCCACGACGGCAAAGCCCCGTCCCTGCTCGCCGGCGCGCGCCGCTTCCACGGCCGCGTTCAGCGCCAGGATATTGGTTTGAAAAGCGATGCCGTCGATGACGGCAATGATATCGACAATGCGGCGCGACGACTGGTTGATCGAATCCATGGTGCCCACCACCTGCGCCACCACCTGCCCGCCCTTCACCGCCACCTGCGATGCCGACGTGGCCAGCTGGTTGGCCTGGCGCGCATTGTCGGCGTTGTGCCTGACGGTGGAGGTCAGCTCCTCCATCGACGACGCGGTTTCCTCGAGCGCCCCCGCCTGCTGCTCGGTGCGGCGCGACAGGTCCTGGTTGCCCACGGCGATCTCGGTGGACGACGTGGTGATATGGTCGGTACCGCTGCGCACCTCGGTCACGATGCCCAGCAGGCTGGCGTTCATCTCCTGCAGGGCGCTCAGCAGCTGCCCGGTTTCGTCGCGGCCGCCCGCATCGATCTGGCCGGTGAGGTCGCCGCTGGCCACGCGCCGCGCCGCCGTCACGGCCGCGCGCAGCGGCCGCGTGATGCCGGTGGTGAGCAACCAGGCGCACAGCACGCCAAAGGTGAGCATCAGCGCTGCCAGCACCAGCAGCAGGTTGCGGCTGCTGTCGGCAATCGCATCGATATGGACGGCGGTGGCGTCGATCTTGGCGCGCTGCATCTTGAGCAGGTCGCCGATCAGCGCCTGGTACTGGGCGGTGCCGGGGCGAAATACGGTATCGAAGATTTTCCCGGCCTGCTCCAGCTCGCCCGCCGCCTTCAGCTTGCTGAGCTCGTCGCGCGATGCCAGGTACACCTTGCGCTGGGCGCCGATACGAGCGAACAGGTCCTTCTCGTCCGCCTCGGTAATCAGTTCCTCGATTTTTTTCTGGTACGCCGACGACTTGGCCGACGATGCCTTGGCCTCGTCGGCAAAGTACGTGGCCAGCGACGCGTCGGTGCTGCGCGCAATCGCGGTGGTGCGCCGGATAGCGCTATCAATATTGCTCGACCAGTCGCCGATCAGCCGTTCCTTGGCCAGCGGCACCTGCATCATGTCGGCGGTGGCCGACGCCACGCCCTGCAGGCGCCAGACGCCGATGCCGGTGATTAGCATGGCAAGCGCCAGGATCACCGTGAAGCCCAGCGCCAGGCGCTTGCCGATACTCATATTCGCCAACATGTTCATTCTTGCCTCTCGATCAAAAACTAACTGCTACCGAACACCGGGTACCGGCATCGGCACGGGCGGTTATGCGGCCAGGGCGGTTTTTTCGATCAGGCCCATGTCTTCGCTCGACATCAGGCGGTCGATATCGACCAGGATCAGCATGCGGTCTTCGATGGTGCCCAGGCCGACAATGTGGTCGGTGTTGATGGCCGAACCGATTTCCGGGGCCGGCTTGATCTGCTCGTGGGTGAGCGTGGTCACGTCCGACACCCGGTCGACCACCATCCCCACCACGCGGTGCCCGATATTGAGGATGATGACCACCGTGAACTGGTCGTAGCTCGGCGTACCGAGGTTGAACTTGATGCGCATGTCGACGATCGGCACGATGATGCCGCGCAGGTTGACCACGCCCTTGACGAAGCCCGGTGCGTTGGCAATGCGGGTGGGCGTTTCGTAGCTGCGGATCTCGCTGACCTTCTGGATGTCGATGCCGTATTCTTCCTGGCCAAGGGTAAAGGCCAGGTATTCGCCCGCGGTGGAGTTGGCGTGCAATTCGCTTACATTGCTGGTCATGGAAAACTATCCTTCAAAAATATCTGGACTCAATGTTACCTCAAGTAAAGTTTCCAAGCACCAACTATTCAACGGATCGGGTCAAATAAATGCATTGTGGCAACAATCATATTGCCGATATAACATACCCACAATCTTGTTTCATTGTGTCATCCGCAATTTTTAATCAAAGGCAATTTCTCCTGCACAAGCTGGAAGTCCCACGGTATGATGGTCTTTTGCTTATGGAATGTCATGGACAGCTTGCTCGATCACTGGCAGCCGCGTCTCGTCGCCCTGGCCAGCGCCGGGCAGGACGATGACGGCTCGCACGATTTACAACATCTGCACCGCGTCTGGCGCAACGCCAGGCTGTTACTCGAAGAGCATCCCGAGGCCGATGCGCTGGTGGTGCTGGCCGCCTGCTACCTGCACGACCTGGTCAACCTGCCCAAGAATTCCGCCGACCGCCACCTGGCGTCGCGCCGCGCGGCGGAGCTGGCCAGCCGCGAACTGGCCGCGCGCGATTTTCCGTCGTCCCGGCTGGCTGCCGTGGCCCATGCGATTGAAAGCCACAGCTTTTCCGCCGCCCTCCCCGCCCGCACCATCGAGGCGCAGATCGTGCAGGATGCAGACCGCCTCGACGCGCTGGGCGCAGTGGGCCTGGCGCGGCTGTTTTATATTGCCGGCCGCATGGGCTCCAGCCTGGCGCATGGCACCGATCCGCTGGCCACCACGCGCGACCGCGACGACCGCGCCTATGCGCTCGACCACATCGACACCAAGCTGGCCAGGCTGCCTGCCGCCATGCAGACCGCCGCCGGCCGGCGCCTGGGCCAGGAACGGCTGCAGGAGCTGCTGGCGTTTCGCGACCGCTTCGTACGCGAGTGGGCGCCGCAGTGATCACGCCCCAATCGCCAGCGGGCAACCTGAACTTCGTTCTGGTCTGCGTGTTCATCGACATGCTGGGCGTGGGACTGATCATTCCCGTGCTGCCGGTGCTGGTGGGCGAATTCACCGGCTCGCGCGACGACCAGTCGTGGTGGTACGGCGTGATGAGCGCCACGTTCGGCCTGATGCAGTTCCTGTGCATGCCCATGCTGGGCGCGCTCAGCGACCGCGTGGGCCGGCGCCCGGTACTGCTGTACTCGATGGCCGGCATGGGCATCAATTTTCTCGCCACCGCGTGGGCGCCCAACCTGGCCTGCCTGTTCATCGGCCGCGTCATCGGCGGCATGTCATCGGCCAGCATGTCGGTGGCGTCGGCCTATGCCTCCGATATCTCGACCCCGGAAAACCGCGCCAGGAGCTTCGGCAAGGTGGGCGCCGCGTTCGGCCTAGGTTTCATCTGCGGCCCGATGCTGGGCGGCCTGCTGGGCAGCGTTGACCTGCACTTGCCGTTTTACGTGGCGGCTGCGCTGTCGGCCGCCAATTTCGTGTACGGCTATCTTGCCGTGCCCGAATCGCTGGCGCCGGAGCAGCGCGCGCCGTTCAGCATCGCCCGCATCAACCCCTTCGCCTCGCTGGTGCGGCTGGGACGGCGCACCGATATCCGCGGGCTGATCGTCACCTTCGCGCTGGTCACGTGCGCGCAGATGATGTTGAATACCACCTGGGTGCTGTACACCACGTTCCGCTTCGACTGGACGCCGGGCCAGAACGGCTTTGCGCTGTTTTGCGTGGGCCTTACCGCGGCCGTGGTGCAGGCAGGCCTGCTGGGCATGCTGATCAGGCGCTGGGGCGAAATCAAGCTGTCGGTGCTGGGGCTGGTGTCGGGAGCCCTGGCCTACCTGGCGTACGGCCTGGCCACGCAAGGCTGGATGATGTATGCGATCATCGTCTGCAATGTGCTGGCGTTTGCCGCCGGGCCGGCGCTGCAAAGCCTGATTTCGCGCGCCACGCCGGCCGCCGAACAGGGTGAGCTGATGGGATCGCTGCAATCGATCAGCAGCGCGGGCGTGATCGTCATGCCGCTGCTCGGTTCCGCCATCCTGGCGCAGGTCAGCCGGTTGCCGGCCGGCGACTGGCGCATGGGCGCCACGTTCTTTTTATGCGCGGCGATGCAGGCAGCGGCAATCGTCGTCGCCCGTCGCCATTTCCGTCACTTACCCGCGCAGGCGGCTACGTCATGACACTCCCCGCATTGTTTGCCGCCGCGCTGGCGCTCGGCGCCGCCCTTCCCGCCACTGCTGCCGCCGGCGGCTGTTCGCGCCCGATGGCGGTGCCGGTGTCGGCCGATGGCGCCAGCGTGGTGCTCACGTCCGACGGCATCCATGGCATCTATCCCGACGTGTTGCGCGGTATTGCCGACAAGGCCGGCTGCCAGTTCGACTTTTCGCTGGTGCCGCGCGCGCGCCAGGTGGCGCTGTACGCCCTGGGCCGGGCCGACGTCTTCATCCCCGCTGCGCAGACCGGGGAGCGCGACCGCTACGGCGTGTTCGTGCCGCTGATTTCCACCCGCCCGATGCTGATTTCGATCGAGGGCAACCATACCCGCATCACCAGCGCGCGCGAACTGCTGGCGCAGCGCGACCTGCGGGTGGCGGTGGTACGCGGCTTCGACTACGGCGACGGCTATACCGCGCTCACCGCCGAACTGGCGCGCCAGAAGCGCCTGCTGGTGGAAGTGGATGTCACCTCGGTGGCGCGCCTGCTGCATGCCGGCGCGGCCGACATTGCCATCATGGCGCCGTCGACCCTGGTGGGCCTGGCGCGCCGCGAACCGCGCGTGCAAGGCCTGCTCGAGCGCCTGCGCAGCGACGCCATCGCCGAACTGCCGTGGCGCACCAGCGGCGCCTATATTTCGCGGGCGCTGTCGCAAGAAGACCAGCAGGTGCTGGTCGACGCGCTGGAAAAAGCCGCCAGAACCAGCGCTGTCGTCGACGGCTATGTCCACTACTTCGGCCCCGACCTGCTGAAGGGCGGCATCCGCCCGCGCTGACGGCGCCGCAGGTTTTTCGCGGTTCCCTTGACAGACCGGCGCCGAACTGCAACCATACGGCCATGAATTTTTTCACCACATTGCTGCTGAATTGGCGTCGCTCTTAGCAAGCGCGGCCACTGTTTACCCATAGTGATGTGATATTTTTATCAACGCCGCCCTCGTCTGGTGGCGTTTTTTATATCGTCATGCCGGACCGGGGCAACGCAAGGATTCCCGATGAACCAGCCTGACCAGTCCCCAGTTATTTCCACCGCCCAGCAAGCCGATGCGGCCAAGGGTCCGACCGTGATCCTGACCGGCGACCGTCCCACCGGCCCGCTGCACCTGGGCCATTACGTGGGCAGCCTGCGCAACCGCGTCGCCTACCAGCACGATTATCAGCAGTTCATCATGCTGGCCGACTCGCAGGCGCTGACCGACAATATGGACGACATCAACAAGGTGCACCGCAACGTGGTGGAAGTGGCGCTCGACTACCTGGCCGTGGGCATCGACCCGGCCAAGTCGACCATCCTGATCCAGTCGCAAATTCCGGAACTGGCCGAGCTGACGTTTTATTACCTGAACCTGGTGACCGTGGCCCGCCTCGAGCGCAACCCCACCGTCAAGGCCGAAATCGCCCTGCGCGGCTTCGAGCGCGACATCCCGGCCGGCTTCCTCACCTACCCCGCGTCGCAGGCGGCCGACATTTCCGCCTTCAAGGCGTCCATCGTGCCGGTGGGCGAAGACCAGATCCCGATGATTGAGCAGACCAACGAAATCGTGCGTCGCTTCAACCGCATCGCCAACCGCGACGTGCTGGTCGAGTGCAAGGCGCTGGTGCCGGAAATCGGCCGCCTGCCCGGCACCGACGGCAAGGCCAAGATGAGCAAGTCGCTGGGCAACACCATCAACCTGGGCGCCACCGCGGCCGAAATCACCGCTGCCGTCAAAAAAGTCTACACCGACCCGTTGCACCTGCGGGTGGAAGACCCGGGCCACCTGGAAGGCAATGTTGCCTTCATCTACCTCGACGCGTTCGACCCGGAACAGGACCGGCTGGCAGAAATGAAAGCGCATTACGTGCGCGGCGGCCTGGGCGATTCGATCGTCAAGAAGCGGCTCGAAGTGGTGCTGCAGGAAATGCTGGCGCCGATCCGCGCCCGGCGCGAAGAACTGGCGCAGGACAAGGGCTATATCCTGCAAATGCTCAAGGAAGGCACGTTGCGCGCGCGCGAAGTGGCGGCCCGTACCGCCGATGACGTCAAGGCCGCGCTCGGCCTGAGCTACTTCTGACCGTGACGCCGCCGTCGGCGCTGTCACCGGGGCTGCCAGCGGGGCTGCCACCCGGGCCGGACCTGTGGCCGCTGTTGCTGCTGTGGCTGGCCTCGGTGTACGGCGTGGCCAGCGTGCTGTGCTTCGTGGTGTATGCCATCGACAAATCGGCCGCCACCCGTGGCGAGCGCCGCGTTTCGGAACGCGCCTTGCTGCTGCTGTCCCTGGCCTGCGGCTGGCCCGGCGGCCTGCTGGCGCAGCAGTGGCTGCGCCATAAAACCCGGAAAACCTCGTTCCAGGTCGCGTTCTGGCTGACGGTGGCGGCAAACCTGGCTGCTGTCGGCTGGCTCTGCGCGCGCTACTAAGATGTGGCGCGGCGTGCTGTGCGGCCTGCTGGCCGGGGCCATGTGGGGCATGGTGTTCATCGTGCCCGCGTTTCTTGCCGCGTTTACGCCGCTGGAAATGGCCTGCGGGCGCTACATCGCGTATGGCCTGATCGCAGCGGGCCTGCTGGGGCCACGCCTGCTGCCGCTGCTGCGCCGGCTCGACCGCAGCGACGTCACCGCCATGGTCAAGCATGCTCTGGCCGGCAACATCGTGTATTACATGTTGCTGGCGCTGGGCGTGCAACTGGCCGGGGTGTCAGCCACGTCGCTGATCATCGGCGTGCTGCCCATTACCGTCACCCTGATGGGGCAGCAAGACCATGGCGCCGTACCGCTGCGCCAGCTGGCCTGGCCGCTGCTGCTGGTGGCGGCCGGCATTGCCTGCATCAATGTCGACGTGTTTTCGCATGCCGCGGCCGGGGCCGGGCTGGACGCCGGCACAACGCTGCTGCGCACGCTGGCCGGGGTGGCGTGCGCCACCGGCGCCCTGCTGTGCTGGACCTGGTACTCGGTGGACAATGCCCGCTACCTGAAGCGCAATCCGCACTTCAGCAGCGGCGAATGGTCGGCGCTGTACGGCGTATCCAGCGGCCTGATCGCGCTGGCGATCGCGCTGCTGGCGCTGGCGCTGTTCCACGCCGACGTGACCGGCGCGGGCGCCGTGGCCAGCGGGCGCGACTGGACGGTATTCTGGATCGTCAATGCCGTGCTGGCGCTTGGCGCTTCCGTGATCGGCAACCACCTGTGGAATGTCGCCAGCCGCACCGTGCCGCTGACTTTATCGGGCCAGCTGATTTTATTTGAAACCCTGTTTGCGCTCAGTTATGGCTTTATTTACCGCCAGCAGTGGCCGCGCGCGCTCGAAGTGGCGGCCATGCTGTTGCTGGTGGCAGGCGTGATGTGGTCGGTGCGGGTGCACGCGCTCGATGCCGCCGAGAATGCCCATCCCGGCGATTAAACACCGGCTAGTCCAATAAACCGTTTTCGCTGAGGACATCCTGGATCAATTCCAGGCGCAGCACGGGATTCTCCTGCAACAGCAGGCGCTGCTTTTGTTCGGGCGGCAGGCGCAGTAATTCGCACCAGCGATTTGCCACCCATCCCGCCTCGTCGAGCCGATAAGGCGGCGCCAGCGGCATTTTAGAAATTGAAATTTGTTTCTTTTGCAGCGAGCGTATCAGGGAACCGAGCGCATTGGCCACGTCCTGCTGTTCGGTGGGCACCGGCACCACCATATCTTCGGCCACGGTATCGACTTCGGCTACCCATAAACCATGTTTCAGCTGTTGCGCCGAGCGCACGTGAAAGCGCGTGGTACCCACGCAGGAAACCTGTAACAGTCCCGGCATCGGCGTTACCCATTCGGTAATGCGCGCCATGGTGCCGCCATCCGATAAAGTATCCTGTTTATCCGGCACGCGTGTTTCGCTGCCTTCGAGCAAAGAAACCACGCCGAATTCTTCGTCTTGTTCGATGCAGCGTTTGATCATGTCCAGATAACGGACTTCGAACACTTGCAACGGCAAATGCCCATCGGGGAACAACGTGGTATTGAGGGGGAAAAGAGGAATCGATGCCATGTCGCCATCATCGCACGAAACCGAAGAGGCTGGCTATGGACGTTCGCCTTTCATCAGAAAAGCAACGCGCCAATACGGCGGCGGAAAAGCGGCACGGTACAGGCTGGAGGTAAAACACGGTAATGCCCGGCGCGGGTGGATCAACCCGCGCCGGCGATGCAACCGCAGTTGCGCCGGGAATACCCGATTACTTAATCAGGAATTGGTTTTTGTCTTTACCCTCGAGCCATTTAGGCGCGCGGCCACGGCCGGTCCAGGTCTGGCCGGTAGCGTCGTCGCGGTATTTGGTCGGTACAGGGGCGCGGGTTTTGACCGGCTTGGCTTTGGTAACAGTGCCGAGGTCGGCAATGGTAAGGCCATAATCGCGCATGATGGTGGCGATTTGTTCCTTGGCTTTGGTCACCTCGTTTTTACGAGCGTTTTCGGCCAGGTTTTCAAGTTCGGCGATTTTTGCTTTGTACTCTTGGTAGGTCGTCATCTTAATTCCTTCTTATCGGCTGGTTGTTTACTAAAAAAACCACAAGTGAGAATGTGTGAGAATTTTATACGCGCAATTTACCATAACTTGACCACGATTCTCCAGAGGTACACGCTACAAATACCAATATAGCGATAAAACCTGATATTTTCCACAAATGTCTGCGCTATCGGGCCCGCAGTCGACCAGTATCATGGCCGGATCAGAAACAAATAAGGCAATTGAATAGAATAGAACCGCGGACTTATCCGGGTGGGAACCAGAACGATAATCTGGCGGCGGGATATACAGCAGGCACGGCAAACATGCAGCTGAAAAAAATGCCGGGGCAGCGCTTATCGGCCCCGGCCAGGCATATTAAAAGCGGCGTTCCACGGTCACGCGGAACTGGGTTTCTCCGGCATTGACCGTCGAGCGGGTGGAACTGCCCGCTGCATCGGCATACAGCGACGCCGTGGTGTAATCCTGGGCCAGCAAATTCGATACGGCCAGTCGCACATTATTCTGGGTGTCGATTTTCCACAACGCATAAACGTCGAGATCGCGCCGCACCGCGTTGTAACCGCTCTGGATATCGGTCATCCGGGTGACGCCGCCATTGCGGAAGCTGAAACTGGTACCGGTGCTGAGCGCGCCATCGGGACTTTTATAATCGAGGCCCAGGGTGGCGCTCAGCGGCACCTGCTGATCGAGCCGGTTATCGGGGCCGGGCACGCTGTCCACCCGCGACCAGTTGCGGCTGACGCTGGCGCGCAGGTCGAGCGCCGGCGCGTTGTCGACCAGCGCCCGTATCGGCAGCTTGGCTTCAAGTTCGATGCCGCGCGTTTCGGCCCGGCCGTCGTTGACCTGCATGGCCACCCAGCGCTCGCCCTCCTGGGTCAGCACGTTGTGGGTGTAGTCGTCGATCTGGCGCAGCGAGGCGCTGGCGCTGAGCATGGCGCCATCGCCCCAGTAATGTTCGATCGACGCATCGAGCCCCAGCGCCACCTCCGGCTTGAGGTGCGGATTGCCGCGGCGGTCGGGGTCGAGCCGGCTGTTGTTGGCCGAGATGAAATTGCGCGGCACCATGTTCTGCGTGGGCGGCGCCTTGTAGGTGCGGGTCAGCGCCAGCCGCAGCTGGTCTTGCTTGTTGAGCTTATACAGCGTCTGGAATAGCGGACTGAGCACGCTGGAGCGCTCGCGCACCGGTTCGAAGCCGGCGCCGTCGATGGCCGTCTGGTAGCCTTCCCAGCGTACGCCCGCGTACATCGACCAGGTGGGGGTGATGTTCCACTCGTCCTGGCCGTACAGCGCCACGCGGCTGATGCGCGCAGAAAAATCTTCATCGAGATTGGTGGGATTGCTGTTGGGCAGCGGCGCCTCGCGCTGGCGGCGGCGGTCGTCGCGCTCGAGCATGCCCACGTCCCAGCCCAGCGCCAGCGCGTGCTCGGGCGCGGGCTCGGCGCCGTCGCCGGCCGCGCCCAGCACCAGCGGCCGCGAGTACTTGCCCTGGCTGCTGAAACCCTGCTCGGTGGTTTTCGCCACCACCGTACGGTCGAGATTGAACGGCCGGCCCAGTTTGCTGCCGAGGTTGTACCCGTCGGACGCGTTGCGGCTGGTGTTGACGCCGAATTTGACGTCCAGCCTGGCACCCTCGTCGAGCTTGGACACCCAGTTCAGGTCGGTGCGCCCGAAACCGTTGTGGCTGCCGAAGCTGCCGTCGATGCGGTCATAGTCGGGACCGGCATCGGCGGCCAGGTCCACCGAGGTGAGACTCTGGCTGTTGCTGGTAAAGGTGTTGTAATTAATGAAGGTCTGCCAAGTCAGGGTGTCGCCATCGTCGAGCGTCCAGTTGAGGCGCGGCGCCAGGTTCACGCCGTCGGAGCGGCCGCGGTCGGCCCAGGTGGACGAGCGGCCAACGTTGGCCACGCCGGCGGCATCGGTGCCGGTTTCCCAGCTCGGGGTGGTGCGGTTGTACTGGTAGCGCCAGGCATTCACGCCCACCGAGTACGACATGGCGCCGTCGCGGTCGGACAGCTGCAAGCTGGCGCTGGGCGAGCTGAACTTGCTGCCCTTGGCGCCACTGACCTTCAGCACGTGCTGGTCGAGCTTGACCGTCTTTTTCAGCACGATATTGATGGTGCCCGCAATCGACTGCGTGCTGAACTCGGCGCTGGCCGCGCGCAGCACCTCGATGCGCTCGATCACATCGGGCGCCAGGTTGTCGATGGAAAAGCCGGCCGGCGCTTTTTCGCCGTTGATCAGGATTTGCGTGTAGCCGGCGCCCAAGCCGCGCATGCGGATTTCGCCGCCGCTGCGTCCCGCCGCGCCGCCCACCGTGATGCCGGGCAAGCGCTTGAGCACGTCATTCACGGACGTATCGCCGTATTTCTGGATTTCCTCGCTGCCCACCACGGTCTTGCTGGCGGTATCGTCACGGCGGGCGTCGTAGCTGGCCGCCGTGCCCTTGATCATGACCTTCTGCATCACCGGTTCAGCAGCGGACTGGTGGGTGGTTTTGACGAGCGGTGCATCGTCATCGGCGCGGGCGGCGGTGGAGGCGGAGGCGGCGATACCAAGAGTGCAGACGGCAGCGGCAATCCGCGTCAGGCGTATGAGCATGATGGGAATAATGTTGATCTAGGGGAACAAGCATTATGCCCTGCCTATAAGACAGATTGATGAAATAGATCAGCCTAAATGTCACAATGTTGCAGCAAAGCCGCTTTCAGGTGCCGTTTAAAGAAATTTCGTAACCGTACATGGCGAAAATAACAAAGCACCGCCCGTGTGGCGAAGCACCGCCGCTGGCCGGCCGCTCCGTTTATAATTGCCGATCGTTCTACTCGTTAATGGAATGCCCGTGTCCGACCGCCTTGCCGTATTGCCCCAATACCTGCTTCCCAAGGGAGCGCTGACCAACTTCGCCGGCCGCGTTGCCGGCGCCAAGGGGGGCGCCATGACCACGCGCCTGATCCGCTGGTTCGTGGGCCGCTACGATGTCAACATGGGCGAGGCGCTCAATCCCGACATTGCCAGCTACCCGAGCTTCAACGAATTTTTCACGCGCGCGCTGCGCCCCGGCGCCCGCCCGCTGGCTGCAGCCGATTTCATTTGTCCGGTCGATGGCCGCATCAGCCAGTTTGGCGCCATCGAGGACGACCAGATTTTCCAGGCCAAGGGCCACAAGTTCAGCACCACCGCGCTGGTGGGTGGCGACGCCGCACTGGCCGCCAGGTTCCAGCATGGCAGCTTTGCCAACCTTTACCTGAGCCCGCGCGACTACCACCGCATCCACATGCCGTGCGACGGCAAGCTGACGCGCATGATTTACGTGCCGGGCGAACTGTTCTCGGTGAACCCCACCACGGCGCGCGGCATACCGGGTTTGTTTGCCCGCAACGAGCGCGTGGTATGCGTGTTCGAGACCGCCAACGGTCCGTTCGTGATGACACTGGTGGGCGCCACCATCGTGGGCAGCATGGCGACCGTGTGGCATGGCCTGGTCAATCCGCCGCGCCTGCCCAAGGTCACCGAGTGGACTTATGCCGATCAGGATATCGTGCTGAAACAGGGCGACGAGCTGGGCCGCTTCCTGCTCGGCTCCACGGTGGTCATGCTGTTCCCGAAAGATACGCTGCGCTTCAACCCGGCATGGCAACCAGCCGGCCCGGTGCGGCTGGGCGAAACCATGGGCAACCTGGTGTAAGGCGTTACTTGGGCCGCGCGGGCGGCACCCCGGCATCGGGCTGCTCCAGGCGCCCGGCGCGCAGCTGGCGCACGGCGTTGGCCACCGACGCCGCCACGTTGTGCACTTCCTGCTGGAAAGCCTGGTCGCGGTCCAGCACTTCGTGGCTCTGCGCATACGATTCGTAGTAGCCGATGTAGCGGTCCAGCGTCGCCTGCTTGCCGGCGTCGATCAATCCCATCCAGGTGAGCCAGTCCGACAGGTTGCGGCGCAGCGTCTCGATGCCGGCCACGTCGCCATGCACCACCAGCCCGTACGCGCGGCCGGCCAGGTGCTTGGGATAATCCCACCCCGCCAGTTCGAGCGCCTTCGCTTCCGCCGCTTTTTTGCCGTGGGTGGTGGTCGGGTCGGGGTTGCCGCCGTCGGCACACACCAGCCGGTCGATCATCGACTTGAGCACCGCCGGCGCCTGGTACCAGTACGTGGGCGTCAGGATGATCACGCCATGCGCCGCCACCCATTTTTCGTAGATCTCCGCCATCCAGTCGCCGGTCTGGCGTTCGCCGTGGTTCGGGTAGCACGTGCACGGCCAGTGGCACAGCGGCATGGCGGTGGAGACGCAGCCCTTGCACGGGTGGATGTGCAGGTCGTAGCTGGACGTCAGCAGGCTCAGGTCGAGCACGTCGGTCTCGATATCGGCCTGCGCCAGCGTGTGCTGCGCCCATTGCACCATGCGGTGGGTTTTCGAGATTTCACCGGGACAGGTGCCATCGTTGCGCGCCGAACCGTTAATCAGCAGCACCCGCGAACGGGTGGCGCCCTCTTTTTGCCTGCGCTCGGCCTCGAGCAGGCGGTCGCGCGTGGCGCGCCATTCGACCGACAGGTCGTAATCGGGATCGGCAAACCCGGGCCCGGCCTTCTGCGTGACGGGCGCCTTGCGGCTGTCGTCGTAGTTACGCCATGCCACCTCTTCCACCTTGGCCAGCGCCTCGTGGACGTCGTTGAAGCGCGGATCGGCGTACGACCGCATGAACTGCAAATGAAATTCGTTGCGGCCCAGCTTGGGCGGCGCCTGGCCGGTGCGTGGTTCCGGGATGTCGGTTGCGGGTTTGCTCATGATAGCCTCCTGTCCCGTCAGCCTGGCAGCTTCCACGACCGCGCTCTGTACGGTGACATACGAAGATGCCTCCGAGAACTTATCAAGAAGCTTCCTACAGCGGGACGGCATGTGCGCCTACGCAGGCAGCGTTCGGCGAGGCTTAGAATGTGATTTCGGGATCAGAGAAATGTCACATTGCAAGCCGCTCCCGGACCATTCCAAGGAGATCTACCATGACTCAAGCAAACAAACGCGGTTTCAAACCCGGCGCCAACATGCCGCACGACGATTACGATCCGATGCAACAAGGTATGTCCGACAGCGGCAACCACGCTGTCGGCCATCCTGGCAACGACCAGCCTGCCACTACCGCACAGCATGGGCGCCAGCCGGCCCGTTCCGAGCAAAGCGTGCGCCAGGGTAACCTGGGGCGCAGCTATTGGGACAGCAAGCAGGATGCCGCCGCTGCTGCCGCGCAAACCACGCACCGCTACAATGCAGCCGGCGCGCGTGCCGACGACAACTCTGGCAAGCGCAACTAGCCGCCTGTATACTGGGGAGCATGACGACTCCCCTGCATGCCACCATCCGCCGCATCTCCCCTGAACAAGCCCGCGACCAGGCAGAACCGCTGGCTGCCGCGTTAGCCGACGTGCTAATCGATTGCGTGGAAGGTGGCGCGTCGGTCAGCTTCATGCTGCCGCTGGCGCGCGAGACAGCGCTGCGTTTCTGGCGCAGCGTACTCGACGGTGTAGTGCGTGGCGAGCGGGTGCTGCTGGTGGCCGATGCGGTGGCCGAAGCAACAAACGGCAGCGCATCGGCCCGCATCGTCGGCACCGTGCAGCTGGTCACCGCGCAACCCGACAACCAGCCGCACCGCGCCGACGTCGCCAAGATGCTGGTGCACCGCGCTGCGCGCCGCAGCGGCGTGGCCGGCCAGTTACTTGCCGCCCTCGACGCCGCCGCCATTGCCGAGGGCAAAACGGTGCTGGTGCTCGATACCGTCACCGGCGGCGACGCCGAGCGCCTGTACCAGCGTGCCGGCTGGACCATGGCCGGATCGATCCCCAATTACGCGCTGATGCCCGATGGCGCATACTGCGCCACCACGTTTTTCCACAAACAGCTATCAGTTATAAAAACTCATGCAAAATCGGTCTCGCCATCGATGACCAGCGGATAGCCGCTGATGGCGCGCGACGTCTGCATGCCGGCCATCACCGCCGCCTCCACGCAACCGGCATTGATGCCGGTCTTGATCCAGTCACCGGTCAGGAACAAATTGCTGAATCCGGACTGGTCGGTGCGCAACCTGTACCGGGTGCTGCCCACCACCGACATCACGTACCGTTCCGACGGATCGACATTGGCGCGCCAGTACTGGGCGTCGAACCGCTGCACGCCGGTGGCGCCGCTGCCGTCGACCAGCCATTGCCACGGGAACGCCCCGGCCGGGCCGGCCGCCGACCATAGCGCCGCGATGTCCTGGCTCAGCTGATTGATCGCGCCGTCCTTGGCAATCTGCGCCATGCGCGCCGGGAAGCCGGTGTCGGTGGCCGGCGGATATTCAGTCACGGTCAACGCGCTGCAGAAATACGAGACGTTGCGCGGCTCCAGATCCGCCGGCCAGTCTTCGCGCACCAGCAGCTGGTCCATCGGCGCCCAGGTATCGTACGGCTCCGTAAAACCGCTGAGCACCGGTTGCTGTCCGCGCGGCTGGTAACTCCAGCCCATCTGCGCCAGGTCCTTGTCGAGCCACACCTGGTACGCCTGGGTAGCCACGGTTTTGACCTGCTCTGACGTGGCCAGCAGCGCCGGGCTCTGCGCCAGCAGCTGCGGGCACAGCACCGGCAGCGAGCCGATCGAGATGCCGAACACCACCTGGTCGAAATCGACGCCGCGCTGCAGCGTGAGCGCGGGCAGCGGCTGGCCGAAACGCTCCTGGTACTGCTGCGGCCAGTCGGTCCAGTGCGACTCGAGGTTGATGTCCTTCACCTGCAGCAGTTCGGCTTGGTCCGGGTCGAGTTGGCTGTAAATCGGATGACTGGGCCAGCATGCCAGCCCTTTCACGTCCACCAGCGGCTGATAGTCGGCCGTGGCATCGGCCAGCGCCACCTGCTGCGTCATGCGGATGCTGCCGATCTGGGTGCCGTCCGGTACCAGCTCTTCCACCTTGTGGAAGAATTTGAACTTGACCCCGCGCGCCAGCAGCGCTTCGTACAGCGGCGTAAACACCACGTCGCCCATGCCGGCCTGCATCTTGAACATGATGCCGCCCTTGTAGCAAAGGCCGATGCGCGCCATGGCGCGCAGCAAGGTGCCCGCCTCGATATTGGGCTTGCTGAAATCGCCGCCCTCGTAGGCAAACACCAGGTCGTAAAAGCCGCGCACCGGCGCCGAGTTGACCGACAGCTCTTCGTCGCCGCCATGCTTGCGCAGCCAGTCGCGGAAGTCAATATCGTTGATCACGTCAAAGCCGTGCTTGACCACGCCGTCATCGAACACGCCTTTCATCACCGTGATCCCCAGGTCCAGGCAAATGAACAGGCGGCGGATGTCGTCGATGATGTCGCCGCCGGCGCCGTTGCCCGGCGCAGTCTCGGCACGCGCGATCAGCTTGCGGTAGCGGTGATGCAGGCGCGAGCGCACGCCCACCATCACGCCCGCCAGCGCGTGGTGCTGGCCGTCGCTGTGGCGGGTGCTGTCGGCCGACAAATTGGCCACCATGCCCGACATGGCGCTGCCGATCAGTTTGAGATCGTCGGCCAGCTCGCCCACGGTGTTGGCCACGCCCTCGGCCAGGTGGTACAGCCAGTCGGGGATGATGCCGTGCTTGTGTTCATCGTGGGAATGATCGTCCAGCTCCAGCGAGGCCGTCAGGCGATCGAGGCTCTTGATCCACTGCTCGATCCAGCCGACCATGGCCACGGCCAGTTGCCACAGCGTGACTTCCTGGTCGCCCTCGCCCGGCTCGCCCGGCAGCGTGGGAAACACGATCGACCAGTTGCGCCAGTGGCCGGCCACGTTTTCCGACAGCGCCACGTAATCGTGTTGCTTGAACGCGTCCTGCCACGTGGCCAGCGGTGCGCCGGCCGGGCGCTTCAGGCTGCCGTACGCTTCCTTGATCATCTTGAAGGCGTTGGTATAAAAGCCGAACCAGATATGCAGGCCATGTTCCTCGATGCGCTGGCCGTACAGCGGGTTGCGGCCGCTGGCGCCCTTGCCGCCCAGGCGCCAGCCCTGCTGGTACACGGTAATGTCGTAGTTGTTCTGCCAGCCCGGCTGGTCGGTCAGGTAATACGCGGTGGTCATGGCCGACACGCCGCCACCGAGGATGGCAATTTTTTGCGGCGCGATGCTGGAATTGTCCACCAGCTCCTCGCCCACCTGGGCGGTGAAGTCGAAGTTCAGGTTGAACGGCAGGATCGCCTGCTGCGGCCCCAGTATGAAACCCAGGGTCTGGTCGAGCGGGAAACTGTCGAATGCGTGCAGCACCGCCTGGTACTCGTAACCGAGCAGCTTGCCGCCGTGGATCTTCTCGATGGTGGCCGGCGCCGCCAGGATGGCCTGGTACACGGCCTTGATGCCTGCGCTGTCCGGAAACTGTTTCAGGAAAATCTGGTCGATGCGCGGGTTGCGCAGCAGCGACACGATGTCTTCCCAACCGGCCACGTCGAGGTTGAAAAAGTCGGGAATCGACAGGAACAGTGCGATCGCTTCCTCAATCAGGTCGAGCACGCTGTGCACCGGCTTTTCGATGCCGGTTTTATGCGTGGCATTCACCTCCAGCAGCGGGTGCATGGCGATCTGGGTCGCCGGCGAAAACGGATGAAAACCCTTGGCCGCCACGGCGCAGCGCAGCGGCTCCGTGTCCGGCGTGGGAATCTCGTATTCGCACAGGTATTTCGGATAGCCGAACAGTTCGCGGCCGTTGATCAGCGCCATGCCGTCGTCGACAAAAATATGCGCCGGGTAATAATAGATGTGGGCCAGTTCGCCCTCGGCGTCCATGGCGCCCACCATGATCCAGGTGACGATGTCGATCTCGGTGATCCAGCCCTTGGCCTGGTCAACCGACACCGCCGAATTGGCGTGGTTGACACGGGTAAATGTGGTGAGCACATATGGCGAGATCGCCTTGAAGCGCATCCGCGCGCCGGCCACGCAATTGAGCGTGTCGTCGAGCGTGGCCTGCAAGCGGGCGCTGTCGCCCTTGATGAAAAAGCCGTACATCTCGGCGTTCTTCAATTGCAGCGGCGCGTGCATCAGCGCCGAACCGCCTTGGTAGATATAGGAAGGTCTGGTTGCCATGGTTTTATCTTGGAAATTAAACAAGAAGGATAGTGTAGGCCAAAACGCGGTTAAGTTGCCAAAATAAAATATTTGACCGTGGTGTACGATGGCTTTTATGACACACCACGTATCCCACAAACCGGATGGCCGCACCTCCATCCTGCTGCCTTCGGGCTTTGTTCTCAACCTGCTCAAGCCGGACGCCACCGGCATGCCCATCACCGACATTGCGCTATGCCTGGCGTCGCAGCCGCGCTGGGGCGGGGCTGCCCGGCCCTGGTACTCGGTGGCCGAACACTCGATCATGGCCTCGCGCCTGGTGCCACCGGACCTGGCCTATGCCGCGCTGCTGCACGACTGCGAAGAATTTCTCGGCGACTGGCCGTCGCCGGTCAAGGTGATGCTGGGACGCGATTACGTCAAGGAGCGTATGCACCCCGTCAAGCAGGCGCTGCGACGGCGCTTCGGCTTCCAGGACGACCAGCCCGCCATCAAGCATGCCGACCTGGTGTGCATGGCCACCGAGCTGCGCGACCTGCTGCCGCCGGCGTGGATGGAATGGGGCCACCTGCCGCCGCCGGCACCGCACACTATAGTCCCGGTAGGACCGGACCGGGCATACACGCTGTTCCTGGAGCGTTTCGAAGAGCTCAAATACCAGGCATTTTGACTTGGATCAAGGAAACGCAAGTGAGGGGCGGCAGATGCGCGCCAGCCATGGCCGCGCGCGCGCGCATCGCTTAAGCTGCACAGGTCAACCCACTGTGAAAGCGTACAACCATGATGCAAACCGCCCTGTTAACCGTCGCCGGCATGGACCACGAAGGCTGCGCCGATGAAGTCGATGCCCTGCTGGGCGAGATCCCGGGCGTGCGCGAGGTGCGCGTGTCGCTGCTCGACGCCCAGGTCAGCCTGCAACTCGATGAACAGCTGGTCAGCCCGCAGGCGGTGGCGCGTACCCTGGAAGCGGCCGGCTACCCTGCCAGCTACACGGAAGCACCGGCGCGGCGTGGCCAATGCGCCAATTGCTGCGGTGGCGGCTGCGGTGGTGGTGAGGTTGGCGGCAAGGCCCACGGCGCCCGCCACTGATTGCCCGCCCGCGGCCACCGGAGCCGGCTGCCTTCAGCGTGACGCCCCGAGCGTGCGCTTGCGATACTCGTCCGGCGTCTCCGCCGTCAGCCGGCGAAACATCGTGATGAACGCCGAGGCGCTGGCGTAACCGAGCGCCAGCGCCACGCGCTCCACGGTCTGGCCATCCGCCAGCATGGGCATGGCCCGCACCACGCGCAGGCGCTGGCGCCAGGCGGCCAGGGTCATGCCCAGGTCGCGCTGGCAACGCCGCATCAGCGTGCGTTCGCTGGTGCCTGCGTGCCGCGCCAGCGCCGCCACCGGGCGATCGTCGCCGGGATCGCGTTCCAGAAGCGCCAGCACGCGGGCCACGGCCGGGTCGGCGGACGTGGGCAGGTAACTGCCCATGCGCTCGGCCCGCGCCAGCAAATCCACCAGCACTTGCAGCAGCCGCCCCTGCTCGGCCGAGGGCGGCATGGCGGGCGGATGCTGGCGTAAATGCTCGAGCATTTCGCGCAGCAGCGGCGTGACGCCAAGCGCGGTCACGCGGTCCGGCAAGCCCGCGCACTGCGCCGCCGCCACGTACACGGAACTGTGCCACGCCTCCTTGTGGTTCTGCCCCAGGTGCTCGATGCCGGGCGGCAGCCAGATACCGAATTGCGGCGGCACCAGGTAGTGTCCACCATCGAACCGCACCTCCACCACGCCATTGACGGCGTACACGAACTCGCCCCACGGATGCTGGTGCGCGGGATAGACGCCGTCGGCCGGCATCGGCGCGCTGCGGAAGAAAATCGCCGCCGGCAGCGCGGTGGAAAACGGCGCGACCAGCACGCGCGGAGTGGACTTGGACATGAACGGTAACCCGGTTGGCCGAAACCAGCGATGCGCTGGCGGTTTCTCACTATATCAATAAAAACCGTCGCGCTCATAATGGGTCGAACTGCAACCGCAACAGCGATGGATAGGCACGAGACTATGGAGATGCACAAGACGATGGATGGACGGGCAACGCTGGCCATGACCGGGCTCTGCCTGGTATGGAGCATGCAGCAGATCGGCCTCAAGGCGACTGCCGACGCCGCCAGTCCCATCCTGCAGGTGGCGCTGCGCTCGGGCCTGGCCGCGGTGCTGGTGCTGGCGCTGATGCGCATGCGCCGCGAGCCCGTCATCGCCGCCGCCCTGCCGTGGCGCGCGGGCCTCGGCGCCGGCCTGCTGTTCGCACTGGAATACCTGTTGCTGGGCGCCGGATTGCAGCTGACCAGCGCCGCCCACGGCGCGGTATTCCTCTACACCGGGCCGCTGTTTGCCGCCGTCGGCCTGCACTTCCGCCTGCGCTCCGAGCGCCTGGCGCCGCTGCAATGGCTTGGCATTGGGCTGGCGTTCGCCGGCATCGTCGTCACGTTCCTGCGTGGCGCCGCCGCGTCCGGCGCTGTGGACCCCGGTGCGGCGGCCCCCGGTGCGGCGGCCCCCGGTGCGGGGACGTCGCTGGCGGGCGACGCCCTGTGCCTGCTGGCAGGCGCCGCCTGGGGCGCCACCACGGTGCTGGTGCGCACATCGCGCCTGGCGCAGGCGCCGGCCACGCAGACCACCGTGTTCCAGTTGCTGGTCGCGTTCGTGCTGCTGACAATCGCCGCCGCGCTGCTGGGACAATGGCATTTCCAGCCGACGCCGCTGGTGCTCGCCAACCTGGCATTCCAGACCCTGGTCGTGTCGGTGGCCAGCCTGTTGCTGTGGTTTGCGCTGCTGCGCCGCTACCTGGCTTCGCGGCTCGGCGCGTTCTCGTTCCTGACGCCGCTGTTCGGCGTGGGCCTGGGTGCCTGGCTGCTCGACGAACGGATCAGCCCCACGTTCCTGGCCGGCGCCGTGCTGGTCGTGGCCGGCATCGTGCTGGTCAGCTGCCACGGCTGGCTGGCGGCGCGCCTGCCAGCCGTGGCAGCCATCCTGACGTCGGCGCGGTTCAGGTCGGCGCGTCTGCGGGTGCGCTCATACCCAGGCAGGCGCGCACCATACCTTTGTATAACTATACGGAACCGCCGCATGTGATCAGAATGTACTCATCCAACCACACCAGGAGTACGACCATGACCACGCTCAATGCTGCCTCCATCGTTATCGCCGACGTCCACCCGCTGATCCGCGCCGGCATGGCGTCGCTGATCGAAAAGCAGGATGCCTTCAGGCTGCTGGGCCAGGCTGCCAACGGCCAGCAGGCAATGGAAATGTGCGAGCGCCTGCAACCGGACCTGCTGCTGATGGACCTGAACATGCCCGACTGCGATGGCATCGAGGCGATCGGCCGCATCAGCGCGCGCCACCCGCGCGCCAAGATTATCATCCTCAGCGGCCACGAAGGCGAAGACGAAGCCGATCGCGGCATGCGCGCCGGCGCCAGCGCCTACATGGCGAAAAGCGCCCCGCTCGACGACTTGATGGCGTGCATCCACACCGTGTTGTCCGGTAAAAAATACATGATGCCGGAAATGGCGATCAAGCTGGCCAGCCGCATCCATGGCAACCAGCTCACGCCGCGCGAGCGCGACATCCTCGGCCACCTGGCCACCGGCATGAGCAACAAGGTAATTGCCCGCGCGGCCGGCATCGGCGTCGGCACCGTGAAATTCCACGTCAAGAGCATCATGTCCAAGCTGAACGTTTGCACGCGCACCGAGGCAGCGATGGTGGCGGCACGGCGCGGCCTGGTCCATCTTTCCTGAATCGCAAGTCGCGGACGCAGACGATACCATTCCGGTCGACTGCGAAATGCCCGGCGACGAAAGCCCACGTTCCTGCAGGAACATGGCCGCTACGGCATCGCACCGTAAGCTGCCGCACCGAACTCCCCCAATGGCAGAGGTGCCAGGCTCCCGCGCGCGGTACACTCGCGGGAGCCTAATTCACAAGGAGTTCCCATGATCGACCGCCATACCGCCCACTATGTTCCACTGGCCACCGCCCGCACCAAGGACGTGGTCAAGCACCTGCTCGCTCCCGGCGTACGCCAGAAGATCGACATCGCCCGCATTGGCGATCGCCATAGCCGCGCCGAAGTGGACGCCTGGATCGTCGCCGACGAAGACGGCCCGGTGCACTTCTTCTACGAAGATGGCCCCGGCGGCCACGAGGTCCAGTTCGGTTTTGCCGACGAGGTGCGCGAAGCCATCGACGAAGCGGAAACCGAAACCTGAGTGCTACGCAACAGGCGGGATACGGGCCCCCGCCTTAATGGAGGTTACGCCAGCGAGGCGGTCCTTTACCATTCATCCATTCAAGATGACCCGTAAAGGACGCCGCCATGCCACTCCATAAAACCCTGCTGCTGCCCCTGCTGGCAGCCTGCACCCTGCTGCTGGCCGTGGCCAGCCAGGCCGCCGCACCGCTGGTCAAAACGCAAGCCCCTGGCTACTACCGCACCATGCTCGGCGACTTCGAAATCACCGCGCTGTCCGACGGCAGTCATCCGTTTCCGATCGACACCGTGATGACCCATCTCGAAGCGGGCCTGATCAAGCAGGACCTCGACCACGCCGAGCTGGCCGCGCCGGTGCAAGGGTCGATCAATGCATTCCTGATCAACACTGGCAGCAAGCTGATCCTGGTGGACGCGGGTGCCGGCTTGCTGTACGGCGACTGCTGCAACAAGCTGGTGACCAACCTGCGCGCGGCCGGCTACCAGCCCGAGCAGGTCGATGAAGTGCTGCTCACCCACCTGCACAAGGACCACGCGGGCGGCATCATGGCGCAAGGCCGCGCCGTGTTCCCGAACGCCGTGTTGCGCCTGTCGCAGACCGAGTCCGACTACTGGCTTGGCGCCGGCAACCAGGCCAAGGCGCCCGATTTCCTGTCCAGCTTTTTCGACGCCGCCAGGGCGGCCGTGGCGCCGTACCAGGCAGCTTCGCGCTACCGGCCGTATCCACAGTTCGGCCAGCTGGAAGCGGGCATCGAAGCGCTGCCGGCGCCGGGCCACACGCCGGGTCACGCCATGTACCGCGTCCAAAGCCGGGACCAGACCTTGCTGATCTGGGGCGATATCGTCCACGTGTCGGCGATCCAGCTGCCGCACCCGCAGGCCACCGTCAAGTACGACAGCAGCGAGGCCGATGCGCAAACAACGCGCGCACGGTTGCTGCAGCAGGCGGCCAACGCGCATACACTGGTGGGCGCGGCGCACATCGCGTTTCCCGGCCTGGGCCACATCCGCAAGGCCGGCCAGGGCTACGACTGGCTGCCGCTCAACTACGACGGCGCGCCCGGCACGCCCAACTGACAGTCCATCGAAAGGTCTACCATGAACCAGACCAAGCACCCGCCTGCCACCGCTCCCGCTCCGCAGCCCAAGGAAATTCCGGCCCACCACCAGGAAGACGCGCTCGACGAGGCGCTGGAAGAAAGTTTTCCTTCCAGCGACCCGATTGCCGTGAGCGTTACCCGGGACTCCCCACCCAAACGTTAACCGCGACACTGCACTTTTGGCAGGAGCTTTTCCAGGGGGCGCTGACTACACTGCATGGGTAGTCTTCCACCACCCAACAAGGAGCTTCACATGGCAAACAGCAACCTCTCAGTCGACAGCGTCATCACCGAAGATGGCACCCGCATCCACTTCAAGGACTGGGGCACCGGCCCGGCCGTGGTCTTCAGCCACGGCTGGCCGCTGCAAGGCGATGCCTGGGAAGACCAGATGATCTTCCTGGCCAGCAAAGGCTACCGCGTGATCGCACACGACCGCCGCGGTCACGGCCTGTCCAGCCAGCCTTGGAACGGCAACGACATGGACACCTACGCCGACGACCTGGCCACGCTGCTCAACGCACTCGACATCCAGGAAGCCACGCTGGTCGGCCACTCCACCGGTGGCGGCGAGGTGGCGCGCTATATCGGTCGTCATGGCAGCGCCCGCGTCAAGAAGGCAGTGCTGGTGGGCGCCGTGCCACCGCAGATGGTGAAGTCGGAAACCAATCCTAACGGCTTGCCGATGGAAGTATTTGACGGCATCCGCGCCGCCGTACTGGCCGACCGTTCGCAATTCTTCAAGGACCTGACGTTGCCGTTCTACGGCTACAACCGTCCCGGCGCCAAGGTATCCGAAGGCGTGCGCGACACGTTCTGGGCCCAGGGCATGCAGTGCGGCATTAAAAACGCCTACGACTGCATCAAGCAGTTCTCCGAAGTGGACTACACCGAAGACCTGAAAAAAATCGACGTCCCGGTGCTGGTCGTGCATGGCAGCGACGACCAGATCGTGCCGATCGACGCCGCCGGCAAGGCTTCGGCCAAGATCCTGAAAAACGCCACGCTCAAGATCTACGAAGGCGCGCCGCACGGCCTGCCCACCACCCACAAAGATCAGCTGAACGCCGACCTGCTGGCATTCCTGCAGTCGTGATCGGCACGGCGGCCGGCAGTCGTCGCCGGGCCGCCATCCCCCGATCGGGTTAGTCCAGTCCCTCCCCTCCACGACCTTCTGCATCACTCTTTCGGAGCTAAGCGCCAGGCCCAACCCGGCCCATAATGAAACAGTGAGCAAGACGGCAAATTGAAAGGATATACACCATGAGCATTTCGAAAACCCACGATATTTTGCAAGACTTCGGCGCGCTGGCCGATGTGCGCATCGGCCTGTCGGCGGAAGTACGCGCGCACAGCGTGCGCGCGCTGAACCGCCTTCTGGCCCATACCATGGCCATCCGCGACGCCTACAAAAAAGCCCACTGGCAAGTGTCAGGCGCCACGTTCCACCAGTTGCACCTGCTGTTCGACCAGCACTACAACGAACAGGTCGTGATCATGGACACCATTGCCGAGCGCGTGCAAACGCTGGGCGGCGTCACGTTTGCCCTGGCGCAGGACGTGATGGAAGAATCGGCCATTTCGCGCAGCGCCCCGCGCGGCCGCGAAACCGCTGCCGCGCAACTGGCCGGCCTGCTCGACGCACATGAAACCATCTTGCTCGAAGCGCGTCCGCTGGCGCGCGCCGCTGCCGACCAGGGCGACGATGGCACCAACGACCTGATCGTCAGCTCGGTCGTGCGCAGCAACGAGTTGCACAGCTGGTTCATCGGCGAACACCTGGCCGCGCAAACCCAGGCCGCCAAGTAAGCAGGACCGCCGCCGTGCCGCCGCCAATCGACGTTGCGACCGACCGGGCGCAAGACAGCGAGCAGTTATATCGTCGCTACCTGGCGGAAAAAGCCCGTCGCCTGCAGGCCGAAGAGGCGCTGCGGGAAGCGGAGGAAGAACTGGCGCGGCTGGCCCGCATTTCGTCGATGGGCGAATTTGCCGCATCGATTGCGCACGAGGTCAGCCAGCCGCTGGCAGCCATCGTGCTGCAGGCCGAAGTGGGCCTGCAGGCGCTCACGCACGCGGCGGCCAATCCGCTGTCCATCGAGCATGCGGTCGATGCGCTCAAGCTGATCCGCCATGCCGGCGCCACCGCTGGCGACGTGGTACGCAGCATCCGTGGCATGTCGTGCCGCAGCAGCCCGGCCCCCACGCTGTTTGCCGTCGACGAAGCGCTGCGCGAAGTGCTGCGCCTGCTCCGCACGGAATTCCAGAAGCACGGTATCGACGTCCACGACCACCTGGCGCTGGGCGCCCACCAGCTGTGCGCCGACCGCGTGCAACTGCAGCAAGTGATGATGAACCTGGTGCTCAACGCCATCGAGGCGATGAGAGATGTGCATGGCCGGTGCCGCCGGCTCGAGGTGCACTCGGTGCTGGCCGATATTTCGGGCACGGTGCGCATCAGCGTCGAAGACAACGGCGTGGGCGTGCCGGCCAAGCTGGCCGAACGCCTGTTCGACCCGCTGTTTTCCACCAAGCCAGGCGGCACCGGCCTCGGCCTGTCGATTTGCCGCACCATCATCCAAGCCCATAACGGCCGGATCTGGTCCACCTCGCGCCAGCCGCACGGCGCCGCATTTCACATCAGCCTGAAAGGACATCCACCATGCTCTCTCCCACCCACCCCATCACCATCCTGATTGCCGACGATCACCCGCTGATCCTGGCCGGGCTGGCCGCTCTGATCAACGCCATGCCGCAGTTCCAACTGGTGGCGCAGGCCGACAACGGTGCGCGCGCGGTCGAGCTGTACCGCCAGCACCGACCGCACGTGGTGATCATGGATCTGAGCATGCCAGTCATGCACGGGCTGGACGCCATCGGCAACATCCTGGCGTTCGACGCCGGGGCGCGCATCGTCATCCTCACCACGTACCAGGGCGACGAAGACGTGCACCGCGGCATGCAGGCCGGCGCGCGCGGCTACCTGCTCAAGGACAGTGGCGCCGCGCAGCTGGTGGCGTGCATCGAAGCGGTGGCGCAGGGGCAAAAATTCCTGCCGCCCGAGGTGGCCAGCAAGCTGGCCGCGCGTACCGAAGTGACCCAGTTGTCGCGGCGCGAGCTGGAAATCCTGGCCTACCTGGCGACCGGAAAAAGCAACAAGATGATCGCGCGCAGCGCGGCGATCGAGGTGGGCACGGTGAAATTCCACGTCAATAATATTCTGGCCAAGCTCAACGTGGGCAGCCGCACCGAGGCCGCCACGGTGGCGTCCCGGCGCGGCCTGCTCAGCGCTTTTTAAACCTTTCCTGGCCGCTTATTTGGCCGGCACGGGCGCCAGCGTCTTGTGGTCCGGGTTGGCGCGCGATGGCGCCTTGTGCACCATGGTGTAAGCGTAGTCCACGCCCATGCCGTACGCGCCCGAGTGTTCCTTGACGATGGCCATCACGTCGTTATAGGTTTCCTTGTGGGCCCAGTCGCGCTGCCATTCCAGCAGTACCTGCTGCCAGGTCACCGGGATCACGCCGGCCTGCACCATGCGCAGCATGGCCATGTCGTGCGCTTCTTTCGAAGTGCCGCCCGACGCATCGGACACCATGTAGATTTCGTAACCGCCTTCAAGCATGGCGCACAGCGCGAACGTGGTGTTGCACACTTCGGTCCACAGGCCGGACACGATGACTTTTTTCTTGCCGTTGGCGGCCAGGGCGTCACGCACCTTCTGGTCGTCCCACGAGTTCATCGAGGTGCGCTCGAGGATGTCCTTGCCCGGGAACACGTCCAGCAGTTCCGGGTAGGTGTGGCCCGAGAACGATTCGGTTTCCACGGTGGTGATGGTGGTTGGAATGTTGAATACCTTCGCGGCCTTGGCCAGGCCAACGGTATTGTTTTTCAGTACCTGACGGTCGATCGACTGCACGCCGAACGCCATTTGCGGTTGCTGGTCGATGAAGATCAGCTGCGAATTTTGCGGGGTCAGGACTTCCAGTTTTGGGTTCATCATCATGCTTCCAGAAAGGTATAAGGAAGCTTCATGGTAGGGGGTGCGCAGGCCGGGCACCACTGCAATAAGATAGGCTCCGGCATAGGGGGGACTCTGCTAAGCTGCAAGCAATACTTTCACCAGAGACGCCACCATGAACATCACCGACGACAGCGCGCAACGCGCCAGACTGACCGCCCTGGGCCGCGCCTTGCGCGACCTGCACAAGCAATTGATCCAGCTGGAGAGCCAGTATTTCGGCGCCGTCGGCAGCCCGCTGGAGCTGCTGCAACTGGTCACCAACCATCCCCACTTCGCCTGGCTGCAAAAACTGTCGGGCCTGATGGCGCAAATGGATGAACGGCTCGATGACGAAGAACCGGTCACGGCCGCAGTGGCCGTGACCTACCGCCGCGCCATCGAGGCGCTGCTGGGACCGTCCGAACAGGGCGACCTGGAATTCCGTGCCAAATATAATGCCCTGCTGCACGATGGTCCCGAACTGGTGATGGCCCACGGCGCCGTGCGCAAGCAGTTGTCCGAGATCGTCGCCACCGGCGAAGCGGGCTGAAAAGCGCTAACCGGGCGGATTTAACACGGTTTTTGGAGATATCCACATCAATTGTGGATAACGTTGTGAATAACCGCCACTTGACAGCCGGGAACGCCTTTACTGACGGGCGATTCAACAAAATGCCCAAACGGAAGGCAAATTATTAGGCGAATAAAATCAATGACTTATCGAGGGGGCCTGCGGGTCCCCGTGTTTTTTTCGGGCCCTTGAAAAATATTTTTATGTGCACAAAGACGGCGTATGTGACGCCATGCCGCGAATTCTTTGACAAAACTGCGCACGAGGAATAGTGTAACTCCAGAGGTTCACCATTTCTTCCAAGAACTCGTTTCGGGATTGCTGCATGAATCAGAATGATGACGACACCGACTGGATGATCGACGACGAGGTCTCCGCCACCGAGCCGCAGGCCGGTTCCCCGGCGGCGGCTGCGGCGCCACCGCCGTGGCGGGTGCTGATCGTGGACGATGACGTCGATGTCCATGTCGTGACCAAGTTTTCTCTTAGCAACGTCTGCTTCCGCGGGCGGCGGCTCAGTTTCCTGCATGCCTACAGCGGCGAGGAAGCCCTGAACACCTTGCGCACCACGCCCGACATTGCGCTGGTCCTGCTCGATGTGATCATGGAAACCAGCGATGCGGGCCTGAACGTGGCGCGCCACATCCGCGATACCCTGCACAACAGCCTGGTGCGCATCGTGCTGCGTACCGGGCAGCCGGGCCAGGCACTCGAGCACAGCATCATTCTCGATTACGACATCAACGATTTCTGGTGCAAGACCGACCTCACCACGCGCAAGTTGTTTACCACGGTGATTTCCTCGTTGCGCGCATATGCCGGCCTGGAAGACGCGCAACAGCGCATCGCTGCCCTGCAAGCCGAGCTGGGGCATGCGCGGCGCCTGCTCGACGCGGTGGACCAGCACGCGGTGGTGGCCACGCTCGATGGGCACGGCCGTATCGCGACCGTGAACGACAAGTTCTGCGCCAAATTCCAGTTTGAGCGCAGCGAACTGGTGGGGGCAGACCTGCGCCTGCTGCACACCCTGCCTTACCCGCCCGACCAGCTGGCCGACGCGCTGCAGGCCTTGAAAGCGGGCGAGCCCTGGACCGACGTGGTGACCGCCTGGCGCCGCGACGGCCAGGAAGTGCGGCTGCGCATCACGGTCACCATGGTGGACGACCCGGCCGCACCCTACGTGGTAGTGGGCAGCGTGATGCAGGCGCTCAAGCAGCCACTCTAGCGCTAAGTCCCGGATTCTCAAGCATTTTTCCGGATATCCACAAGCTCTGTGGATATCTATGTGGATATCACCCCATTGACAACAAAGCGCGCCTGTAACGGCGCGGTTTTCTACAAACTGCCCATCCAACAGGCATTTTAAATAGCTTTAAAAATCAATCACTTACACCGATATCGTTTTCGACACGAAAAATAATCAAAAAATTTCTTGTCAACCTGATGTGTGCATAAGTAAACCTGTGATTTACATGAGGCAAAGCTTATCGAAGGCGCCTAGTGAACCTGCTGGCGCCGCTGCTCGGGATGCAGCAACACCCGTTCGATAATACTGGGCTGGACGTTGTGGGACCGCAGGTACTCGATCGCGCACACGGTGTTGAACGTGGACTGCACGACGATGCCGCGTTCTACGATGGCGCTGCTGCGTTCGTCGCTGCGCTGCTGTCGCTGCTGCTGGTTGGAAAAAAGCATATCGTTCATATCATCCTCGTCAAGTAGGTGGGTTGATCATGATCAAACGGTCGTGCAACGGGAGTATGGCCGACGATGCTGCAAAGTCAATGTCAGGCTCCTATCATTCCGCAATTAAAATATTGCCCACTTTTGTCGCGCATGGACAGCGAGCAACGAGCAGGGTGATAATGCCAAGATGACTACCGCTACTGCCCCGCCGCGTCCGCATCCCGCCTCGCTGTCCGACCTGTTCATGGCCTTTACGCTGCTGGCGCTGCAAGGCTTTGGCGGCGTGCTGGCCGTGGTGCAGCGTGAAATGGTCGAGCGCAAGCGCTGGCTCACGCAAGAGGAATTTCTGGAAGACTGGGCCGTTGCCCAGATCATGCCCGGACCCAATGTGTGCAATATCGCGCTGATGATCGGCGACCGCTATTTCGGCCTGCGCGGCGCCTTGACGGCGCTGGCCGGCATGCTGGCCGTGCCGCTGCTGCTGATCCTGTGCCTGGCGGTACTGCATTCGCACTATGCGCATCACCCGGGCGTGGAAGGCGCGCTGCGCGGCATGGCGGCAGTGGCCGCCGGCATGATCGCTGCCACCGGCGTCAAGCTGGCGGCAGCACTGCGCACCCATCCGCTGCCATGGTGGCAAAGCGGCGCAGCCGCCGTGCTGTGCGTGGTGGGCGTGGTCGTCTTCAAGCTGCCGCTGATCTGGGTGTTGCTGCTGCTGGGCGGGGTGTGCGTGACCCTTACCTGGCGCGTGCTCAAGGCGCGCCAGCCATGAGCGGCGCGCCGATCCACATCGTGCTCAGCATGGCCGACTGGTGCAGCCTGTTCGGCCATTACCTGATGCTGTCGCTGCTATCGGTGGGCGGCGCGATTTCAACCTCGACCGAGATGCACCGCTACCTGGTGGTCGAACACCATTGGCTCACGCCAGCACAGTTCAACGACGCCATGGCCATTGCCCAGGCCGCACCGGGACCCAATGTGCTGTTCGTCGCGCTGATGGGCTGGAACGTGGGCCTGAATGCGGGCAGCTACGGCGCCGCGTTTGCCGGTGTGGCGGTCACCATGCTCGGCATCATGCTGCCCAGTACCACGCTTACCTACCTGGCGGCACGGTGGGCGCAGCGCAACCGCGACCGGCTGGGCGTGCGCGCATTCAAGCAGGGCATGGCGCCGGTGGTGGTGGGATTGGTGGTCTCGGTGGGGATAATACTTGGCAGCGCCCAGGGCGCGGCCGCAAATTCGCCGCTGTGGCCGCTGTGGCTGCTATCAGCGGTGGCGGGCCTGCTGGTGTGGCGCACCCGCGTCCACTTGCTGTGGCTGCTGGCGGCCGGTGCGTTGCTGGGCTGGTTCCAGCTGCTGTAGACCAGCCCGGCGCCGGCTCACCTGTTCTGGTAGCCGCCGTAGGTCTTGACGGGACTCCAGTCCGGTTTCACCTCAAGCGCGGGCGGCGCCAGCTGCTTGAACTGCTCGCCCGCGTACACGACCTTGCCGTTGACGATGGTCAGCGCGCTTTCCAGGTTCCTGATCCCCTCGACGTCCATGGTGAAGTAATCCTGCGGCAAGATCACCACGTCCGCGTACTGGCCCTTGGCCAGCGTGCCCTTGAGCTTTTCTTCGCCGCTCATCCAGGCACTGCCCTGGGTCATCAGCTTGAGCGCCTGGTACCGGCTCAGCACGTCCTGCGGCTGCCACAAACTGAGGCCGCCGGCGGTCTTGCCGGTGACGGCCCAGTAGATCGACGGCCACGGGCCGTAGCTGCTCACGCGGGTGCCATCGGTGCCGAGGCCCACCGGGATGTTCATCTCCAGCATTTTTTTGATCGGCGGCATTTGCCGGGTCTGAGCGCCGTACTGCTTCCAGTACAGCTCGCCCTGGAAGTACATGCGGTTTTGCACGGCGATGCCGCCGCCGAGCGCCTTCACGCGTTTCAGCTGCTTGTCGCTGATGGTCTCGGCGTGGTCGAAGAACCAGCGCAGGCCGTTCAGCGGCGTGTCCTTCGTCACTTTTTCGATCACGGCCAGGTCGCGGTCGATGCTCTCGTCGTACGTGGCGTGGATGCGGAACGGCCAGCGGTTCTTGATCAGCAGCCGCAGCACCGGCTCCAGTTCGCCTTCCATTTCGTGCGGCATGTCGGGACGCGGTTCGAGGAAGTTCTCGAAGTCGGCCGCGCTCCACACCAGGTTTTCGCCGCCGCCTTCGGTGTTGTAACCGTTGGCGTAGAACAGGTGTTCGTTCTTGTCCGGCTTGGTTTGCGTGAGCCAGCGCTGGTAGTCTTCCAGCTCCTTGCCCGGCTTTTGCGCGAACAGGTAATACGAGGTGCGCACGGTCAGCTTGCCGTCCCTGGCCAGCTCCAGGCTCACCGCGTAATCGTCGGGGTACGCCTGCCCGCCGCCGCCGGCGTCGATCGCGCTGGTCAGACCCAGGCGGTTCAGGTCGCGGTAGTACTGGATGGTGGAATTGAGCTGCTCGTCGCGGGGCAGCACCGTGGTTTTGGCCAGCGTGGTGTACAGGATCATCGCGTTCGGCTTGGCGATCAGCTTGCCGGTGGGTTTGCCGTCGGCGCCCAGTTCCACCACGCCGTCCTTGAACTTGGTGTCGGCAGTGTAGCCCAGCGTTTCGATGCCTTTTTTATTCAGGAAGCCCAGGCCATATAAATACAGCAGGAATACCGGCTTGTCCGGCACCGCTTCGTTGATTTCTTCGAGCGTGGGCAGGCGCTTTTCTTCGAACTGGAATTCGTTCCAGCCGCCCACCACCTTGACCCACGCGCCGTCGGGCGTGCGGGCGGCCTGCTCCTTGAGCATCTGCAGCGCTTTTTTCAGCGACGTCACGCCGTCCCAGCGCAGCTCGGCGTTGTAGTTGAGGCCTTCGCGGATGATGTGCAGGTGCGAGTCGTTCAGGCCCGGGATCACGGTCTTGCCGGCGGCGTCGATCACTTGCGTGTCGGCGGTTTTCAGCTTGAGCACGCTGGCATTGCTGCCGACGGCCGAAATCTTGCCATCCTTGATGGCGACGGCCTGGACAAACGCGCCCTCCTTGGTCATGGTGGCGACCTTGCCGTTGGTGATGATGAGGTCGGTGGCGTGGGCCGACGTGGCGGCCGCCAGGGTTGCTGCAAAAGCGAGCTGCGTCAATTTCATTGTGTTGCTCCTAAAAAAATGGACCGCCGCGACACGATGTCGCGGAGGTCCAGATCCGTGGTCACGAAATCGCGCCAGCCCGCGAGGGATGGCACGGCTCGCTTATTCCTTGATGGCTTCGATGGCGAAGTTCAGGGTGACTTCATCGCCAACGTTCGGTGCGTATTTGCCGGCGTTGAACTCGGTACGCTTGATCTTGGCCGTGGCGTTGGCGCCGCATGCCAGTTTCTTCATCATCGGGTGATCGGCGCACTGGAAGTGCGTGACGGTCAGGGTCACTGGCTTGGTGATGCCCTTGATGGTCAGGTTGCCGTCGATGGTCGATGGGGTATCGCCCTTGAAGTTGACCTTGGTCGACTTGTAGGTGATGGTCGGGAACTTGCCGGTGTCCAGGAAGTCTTCGCCCTGGATGTGACCGTCGAACAGTTTCGAGCCGGTATCGACCGACTTGGTGTCGATGGTCGCTTCCACCGAACCGGTTTTCGCGGCGCGGTCCACCGTGAACTTGGCGGTGGTGTTGTTGAAGCGGCTGGTCTGGATCGAGTAACCGAAGTGGCTATAGCTGAAGCTGGCGAACGTGTGGTTGGCATCGGACGAGAAGGTTTCCGGTGCGGCAAATGCGGACATCGAGATACCGGCGGCAACCAGCAGGGCAAAGATTTTTTTCATTGTCAAACTCCTGTATGTGGGGAACAGTGAAACATATGGCCGAACCGGAAATCCGACGCGGCCTATGTCTCCGGGTGGCAATGATTATGCTCTGCACAATTGACGTTGTAAAACGAAAAATTTACCGCTTTACTATCGATAAAATCGATCATACGGCGTGCGCATCTTCAACACCGTGCATGGTTGGAATGATACTGGCGGATGGGCCGAAGGGGAACCGGTCGAAAGATCAGGTGAGGTGGGATTGAACGCCTGGAACAACCGCTCCGTCATCCCCGCGCAGGCGGGAATGACAGATGTGAAGCTAACGTATCAGGCCGCAGCCGCGATGGCTGCTACGCCAGCGGGCGCTGGCGTCGGATGCAGTATGCTGTTCAACAGCGTCTGTTCGAGCGCCGCAAACGCCGGGTTGCCGCGTGCGCGCGGGCGCGGCAAGTCCACTTTTAAATCGAGCGTAATGCGCCCCTCTTCGATCAGCACCACGCGGTCGGCCAGCGCCAGCGCTTCCTGCACGTCGTGCGTGACCAGTACGGCGGTGAAGCCGCGCGCCAGCCACAGGCTTTCGATCAGTTGCTGCATCTCGATGCGCGTCAACGCATCGAGTGCGCCCAACGGTTCGTCGAGCAGCAGCAGTTGCGGTTCGTGCAGCAGCGCACGCGCCAGGGCCACGCGCTGGCGCTGGCCGCCCGACAATTCAGCCGGCCAGTCGTTGACGCGCTCGCCGAGGCCCACGGTGGTCAAGGTGGCAGCGGCCGCGTTCAAGGCGCGCGGCAACCCGAGCGCCACGTTTTCCAGCACCGTTTTCCAGGGCAGCAGGCGCGCTTCCTGGAACATGATGCGGATGTTTGCGCCCACGGCGCCCTTGCCTACCGCGATGGTGCCTTCGTCGGCCGTTTCCAGCCCGGCAATCGCGCGCAGCAGCGTGCTCTTGCCGCAACCGCTGCGGCCCACCACCGCGACAAATTCGCCGGGATGCAGCTCCAGCGCGATATCGTGCAGGACCGCGCGTTCGCCGAACGATTTACTCAGGCCCTGCAACGCCAGCGACACGCCCTGGCGCCGCGCCGGCGGCCTGGCCACATCGGCGGTCGACAGCGACGACTGGGTTTCGCGGGCCAGGCCGCCCACATCGAACAGGGAGGTGGAAATATTCATACGGTATGCTCCATTCAAATCATCGGTACGCGGGGTTCCAGCGCAGGAAGCGCTTTTCCATCCCGCGCGACGCCAGGTCGGCGGCCTTGCCCAGCAATGCGTACAGCAGGATCCCCACCAGCACCACGTCGGTCTGCAGGAATTCGCGTGCATTCATGGTCATGTAACCGATGCCCGCCTGCGCCGAAATGGTTTCGGCCACGATCAACAGCACCCACACCAGCCCCAGCGAAAATCGCACGCCCACCAAAATCGATGGCAGCGCCGCCGGCAGGATCACGTCGCGGTACAGGGGCCAGCCGGACAGTCCATAGCTGCGCGCCATTTCGATCAACCCCTGGTCGGCCGAGCGGATGCCGTGGAAGGTGTTCAGGTACACGGGGAAGAACACGCCCACCGCCAGCAGGAACAGCTTGGCCGTTTCATCGATGCCGAACCACAGGATCACCAGCGGAATGAGCGCCAGCGCCGGGATGTTGCGCACCATTTGCAGCGTGGTGTCGAGCAGCGTTTCGGCGCGGCGGAAGCTACCGGTCAGCAGGCCAAGCAGCAGACCGAGGCCGGCGCCGATGGCAAAGCCGGAGGCAGCGCGCCACAGGCTGGTGCGCAAATGGATCCACAACTCGCCCGACACCGCCAGCGCCCAGAAGGCCTTGGCCACGGCCCACGGTTCGGGCAGGATGCGGCTCGACAGCCAGCCCGCCTGCGAGGCGATTTGCCACGCCGCGATCAGCAGCACCGGCAGGATCCATGGCGCCAGCACGCTGTCGCCCGGTTTTTTGCTCTTTGCCATAGCCTATGCCGCTTTCTTGGGAATGATATCGCTGGCCATGATCTCGCCGAACGGACCGCTCAGCGACTGCGTACCGGCTGCCTTGCCTTTGCCGAGCAGCGGGAACACCAGTTCCGCAAACCGGTACGATTCCTCGAGATGCGGGTAGCCGGAAAAGATAAACGTTTCGATGCCGAGGTCCGCGTATTCGCGTATGCGCGCCACCACGGTTTCGGCGTCGCCCACCAGCGCGGTGCCGGCGCCGCCGCGCACCAGGCCCACGCCGGCCCACAGGTTGGGCGACACTTCGAGCTTGTCGCGGCGGCCGCCGTGCAGGGCCGCCATGCGCTGCTGGCCCACCGAGTCCATCTTGCCGAATGCTTTTTGCGCCTTGGCGATGGTGTCGTCGTCGAGATGGCTGATCAGTTCATCGGCCGCGCGCCATGCTTCCTCGTTGGTATCGCGCACGATCACGTGCAGGCGGATGCCGAATTTGACGGTGCGGCCATGTTTGGCGGCGCGGGTGCGAATGTCGGCCAGCTTTTCCGCCACGGCAGCCGGCGGCTCGCCCCAGGTGAGATACACGTCCATCTGTTCGGCCGCCAGCGCGTGCGCCGGCTCCGACGAGCCGCCGAAGTACAGCGGCGGATACGGCTTTTGCACGGCCGGATATAGGGTCTTGGCGCCTTTGACCTGGATATGCTTGCCTTCGAAATCGTAGCCGGCATCGCCGCCCTCGCCCGCCAGCGACGCGCGCCATACACGGATGAACTCATCGGAAATCTCGTAGCGCTTGGCGTGGTCGGCAAACAGGCCGTCCGCTTCCAGCTCGCCCTGGTCGCCACCGGTCACCACGTTGATCAGGAGGCGCCCGTTGGACAGACGGTCGAACGTCGCGGCCATGCGCACGGCCAGGCCGGGCGTGGTGAGGCCGGGACGTATCGCCACCAGAAACTTGAGCTTTTGCGTGACCGAGATCAGCGACGACGCCACCACCCACGCGTCTTCGCACGAGCGGCCGGTGGGCAGCAGCACGCCGTCGTAGCCGAGCGTGTCGGCAGCCACCGCGCACTGTTTCAGGTAGTCGGCATCGACCGGGCGCGCGCCCTTGGAGGTGCCCAGGTAGCGGCTGTCGCCGTGGGTGGGGATGAACCAGAAAATATTGAGCGACATCGGTATTCCTTTATTGCGCGGCCAGCTGTTTGGCCGACAGTTGCGCATCCTTGACCGCGATCGGTTTCGGGATCAGTTTGAGGTTGGCAAACGCGTCGGCCACTTTTTGCTGCTGTTCCAGCACGGCAGCGGTGATCGGCTTGACGCCGTACGCGTAGCGCGAGGCGGCCAGCGCCACCACTTCCGGCTGCAGGCCGGTTTGCTGCGACAGGATGGACGCCACGTCCTTCGGATTGGTTGCGCCCCACTCGTCCACCTTGGCGATTTCTTCGAGCACGATGCGCACGACTTCCTGGTTTTTCTCGGCATAAGGGCGGGCCGCGAGATAGAACTGGTAATTGGCGACCAGGCCCTTGCCGTCGGCCAGCACGCGGGCGCCGATCTGTTTTTCGGCAGCGGCCAGGAACGGATCCCAGATCACCCAGGCGTCCACGCTGCCACGCTCGAACGCGGCGCGCGCATCGGCTGGCGGCAGGTATACCACCTGTACATCCTTGTAGGCGATGCCCGCTTTTTCCAGCGCTTTTACCAGCAGGTAGTGGACATTGGAGCCCTTGTTCAGGGCGATCTTCTTGCCCTTCAGTTCTGCCAGGCTGCGGACGGTGGAATTTTTGGGCACGACAATCGCTTCGCTGGACGGCGACGGCGGCTCGTTGCCCACGTAGACCAGGTTGGCGCCGGCAGCCTGCGCAAAGATCGGCGGCGCTTCGCCCACGGTGCCGAAGTCGACGCTGCCGACATTGAGGCCTTCCAGCAGTTGCGGGCCGGCCGGGAATTCGGTCCACTTGACGGTGATGTTCTTGCTGGCGAGCCGCTGCTCCAGCGTGCCGCGTCCCTTGAGCAGGGTAAGCGTGCCATATTTCTGGTAGCCGATGCGTACCTCTTGCTTGCCCTGCGCGGGTGCGGTCTGCGCCATGGATGGCGCATGGGTAGTGGCGCCCAGCACGCCGGCGGCAAACAGCAGGGCCAGCGTGTGGCGGCGTGTCATGCGCTTCGGGCGCTTGTTGTCGAAGGTCATCGTGCGTCCTTTCAGCGGGCCAGCCGGATCGGTTCTACCTGCGGCACGAAGGCCGCCTGTTCCTGTTGCGCTTTCCACGCCTTGTGGCCGTGCAGCGCCGCCGCCAGGCCATCGACGCCGGCCTGCACGCGCCAGGCGATGGCCTGGTCCACGGCCAGGCCGCTGCCCTCGTTCCAGACCAGTTGCGACGACGTGGCGTAAATGCCGGTCAGTACGTGGCGCGCGTCGAGCGCGTGCAGCACGGGGCGCAGCGCGTAGTCCAGCGCCAGCATGTGCGACTGGCTGCCGCCGGTGGCCAGCGGCAGTACCAGCTTGCCCGCCAGGCCATCCTGCGGCAGCAGGTCGAGAAACGCTTTCAATAAACCGGTGTAGGAAGCCTTGTAGACCGGGGTGGCGATGATCACGGCATCCGCGTCGGCCACTGCGGCCAGCGCGCGCTTGATGGCGAGATCGGACGTTTCGGCGTGGAGCAGCGCATGGGCCGGCAGGTCCCGTACCTGGATCTTGTGGTAGCGGTGTCCCGGGCTCTTGATCGCCAGCTGGTCTGCCACGTGGTCCAGCAAACGGCCGGTGCTCGATACTGCAGCCGGGCTGCCGCCTAATAAAAGAATGCTCATGATCCGGTCCCCAATGATGTTTGTGCCGGCCAGAATAGATCGACTGCGCGGTGAGCGGAACGAATAGTTTTACGCTTCCATATGCGGTTTACGACACATGATTTTTTTGCATATCCAAAGCTGAAAACCTTCGTGTACCGGATAAGTAGCGCGGTGTGATACTGCGCCACCGATTCCTGATAACGGACATACCATGTCTAGTGCACTGAGAAAACCTGCGCCCGATCCGGCGCCGGATAGCCCGTACGACGCCACCGATGCGCTGGCAATTGCCACCGACCTGGCGCGCCGCCTGGCGCACACCGCCAACGCCCGCGACCAGGCGGGCGGCCACGCCCGTGAAGAGCGCGAATGGATCCGCGCGTCAAGCCTGCTCACGCTGTCGATACCCACCGCCTATGGCGGCCAGGGCGCCGACTGGCCCACCGTGCTGCACGTGGTGCGCATCCTGGCGCGCGCCGACAGCGCGCTGGCACACATTTTCGGTTTTCACCACCTGCAGCTGGCCGGCATCCAGTTATATGGCACGCCGCAGCAGCAGCGCCGCTTCCTGACGCAAACCGTGGAGCAGCATCTGTTCTGGGGCAACGCCCTCAATCCGCTCGACCGCCGCACCACGGCCACCGAAGCCGATGACGGCTTCGTGCTCGATGGCGTGAAAAGTTTTTCGTCCGGGTCGGTGGGGTCGGACTGGCTCACCGTCTCGGCCTGGCACGCGCAGACCGAAACGGCGCTGATCGGCGTACTGCCCACGCGCCAGGCGGGCGTGGAGGTGCAGGCCGACTGGGACGCGTTCGGCCAGAGACAGACCGACAGCGGCAACGTCCATTTCGCCCAGGTGGCGCTGCCGGCTACCCAGGTACTGCAGGCGCCGGGCGTGCAAGCCACGCCGCAATCGACCTTGCGCTCGCAAGTGGCGCAGCTGATCATGGCCAATCTGTACCTGGGCATTGCCGAAGGCGCATTCGAGGCCGCGCGCGCCTACACCTTGAACGAAGCGCGGCCGTGGTTCGCGTCGGGTGCGTCCGCTGCTGCTGCCGATCCGCTGGTGCAGCACCGCTTCGGCCAGTTGTGGCTCAAGGTGCGGCCGGCGGCGGTACTGGCCGACCACGCGGCGCGCGAACTGGAACGGCTGTTCCGCCTCGGCGCTGCCGTCACCGCACAGCAGCGCGGCGAACTGGCCGTGGCCGTGGCTGAAGCCAAGGTGCTGGCCCACACGGCCGGCATCGACATCAGCAACCAGATGTTCGAACTGACCGGTGCGCGCTCCACGTCAGCGCGCTATGGCTTCGACCGCTACTGGCGCAATGTGCGCGTGCATACGCTGCACGACCCGGTCGACTACAAGATCCGCGACCTGGGGCGCCACGCGCTCGACGGCACGCTGCCCGAACCGACCGCCTACTCCTGATTTCCGATTTTCCCGAACCAATGACGACACCGCTGATCCGCATCGCCCACGCGAGCAAAACCTTTACGCTGCCCGACGGCGGCCGCTTCGACGCCGTGCGCGACGTCTCGCTCGACGTCCATCACGGCGATATCTATGGCCTGATCGGCAAGAGCGGCGCCGGCAAGTCGACGTTGCTGCGCCTTTTCAATTTACTGGAACGCCCCGACGCCGGTGCGATTACCGTCGATGGCCGCGAGCTGACGTCGCTGTCCAAGCGCGACCTGCGCGATGCGCGCCGCAATATCGGCATGATCTTCCAGCAGTTTAATCTGCTGCAAAACGCCACCGTGTTCGACAACGTCGCGTTCCCGCTGCGCATCCATGGAGGCCAGAGTACCGAACAAATCGCGGCCCGCGTCAACCAGTGCCTGGAACTGGTGGAGTTGACCGGCAAAACCGACAGCTATCCGGCGCAACTGTCGGGCGGGCAGAAACAGCGCGTGGCGATTGCCCGCGCACTGGCCAGCGGCCCGGCCGTACTGCTGTGCGACGAGCCGACGTCCGCGCTGGACGCCGAAACCACGCGCGCGCTGCTCGCCACGCTGCGCGACATTAACCGCCGGCTGGGCGTGACCATTGTCATCGTCAGCCACGAACTGTCGGTGCTGGCCGAAATCTGCAGCCGCGTGGCCGTGATCGAGGATGGCGTCATTGCCGAGGAATTCACGCTGAACGCAGCCGACCAGCATGCGCCCCGCAAGACCGCGCTGGGGCGCGAACTGGCCGCGTTTGGCGCCGCCAATGCGCTGGCCGGCGCCGGCTCGGCAGGCGCAGCAAAGGAGGCGGCCCATGTCTGAACTGCTCTCGTCGCTGGGCGCATCATTCAACGCGATCCATGCCATGCTGCCCGAAATGTGGACCGCCATAGGCCAGACCCTGACCATGCTCGGTATCGGCCTGTCGGCGGCGGTGCTGATCGGCGGCCCGCTCGGCATCCTGCTGTTTTTATTTGCCGACGGCCAGTCGCTGCAAAACCGTCTGGCTGCGCTGATTCTCGGCTGGTTCGTGAACACGGTGCGCTCGTTCCCGTTCATCATCCTGCTAGTCGCCCTGGTGCCGTTCACGCGCTTCATCGCCGGTACGTCGATCGGACCGCTGGCTGCCGCCGTGCCGCTGTCGTTTGCCGCGATTCCATATTTTGCCCGCATGGTGGAACAGAACCTGCGCGAAGTGCCGCGCGGCGTGATCGAGGCGGCGCACGCCATGGGCGCGTCGGAATTCCAGATCGTGCTGCGGGTGCTGCTGGTGGAAGCGCGTTCCGGCCTGGTGCTGGCGCTCACCGTGCTGTCGATCAGCTTCCTGTCCTATTCCGCCGTGGCGGGCGTGGTGGGCGGCGGCGGCATCGGCGACCTGGCCATCCGCTACGGCTACTACCGCTTCGAAACCGACATCATGGTCGCGACCGTGGCCATCCTGATCATCATGGTGCAACTGATCCAGTTCACCGGCAACCGCATCGCCCAACGCATCGACAAGAGATAAGGAACACAACATGATCCAACCTATTCGCCGCCACGTATTGTTCACCGCTGTGGCACTGGCGCTGAGCGCCGCCGCGCCGGCATATGCCAAGGACCCGAAAGAAATCGTGATCGGCACCAGCGCCGGCCCGTACGCCGACCAGATCAAGCTGGGGATCAAACCGATCCTGGAAAAAAAGGGCTACAAGGTCAAGCTGGTGGAGTTTAACGACTACATCCAGCCCAACTTTGCGCTGGCCGAGGGTTCGCTCGACGCCAACGTGTTCCAGCACATTATTTACCTCAACAAGTTCGCTACCGAGAACAAGCTGCCCATCACGGAACTGATCAAGATCCCCACCGCGCCGATTGCCATCTACAGCAAGCGCCATAAGACGCTGGCGGAAGTAAAGGAAGGCAGCACGGTGGCGCTGCCCAACGACCCGACCAACCAGGCGCGCGCACTGGTGCTGCTCGACCAGCTGGGATGGATCAAGCTGCGCGACAAGTTCGATCCGATCCGCGCGTCGGAGCGCGACATCGCCACCAACGTCAAAAAGATCAAATTGATTCCGCTGGAAGCGGCGCAACTGCCACGGTCGCTGCAGGATACCGACTACTCTTTCGTCAACGGTAACTACGCCTTAGCCTCGGGCCTGAAACTGAAGGATGCGCTGCTGACGGAAAAAATCTCGAACAATTACGTGAACCTGGTGGCGGTGCGCACGGCCGACAAGAACAAGCCGTTCGCCCAGGATATCGCGGCCGCTTACAGCTCGCGTGAATTCCTCGACATCACCAACAAGCATTTCCAGGATTATTCCAAGACCGATTACCAGCTGGCGCTGGAAGCGGGCGGCAAAGCCAAAGCAGCCAAGTAATATGGTCAAGCCGATCCGTTTCAACGCCTTCCAGATGAACACGGTGAGCCACCAGTCGCCGGGCTTGTGGACGCACCCGCGCGATACCAGCCACCGCTACACCGATCCCGGACACTGGACCGAACTGGCGCGGTTGCTGGAAGCGGGATACTTCGATGCGATCTTCCTGGCCGACGTGCTGGGCGCGTATGACGTGTACCAGGGCAGCGCCGACGCCGCGCTGCGCCACGGTGTTCAAGCTCCTTTGAACGATCCGCTGGCACTGGTGCCGCTGATGGCGCAAGCCACGAAGCACCTGGGCTTCGGCGTGACGTGCGCCCTCACCTACGAACATCCGTATACCTTCGCGCGCAGGATCTCCACCCTCGATCACCTGACGCGCGGGCGCATCGGCTGGAACATCGTCACCGGCTATCTCGACAGCGCGGCCCGCAACCTGGGCCTGGACCGGCAACTGAGCCACGACGAACGCTACGACCTGGCCGACGAGTACATGGACGTCGTGTACAAGCTGTGGGAAAAAAGCTGGGACGACGATGCCGTGGTCAACGACAAGGCGCGTGGCGTGTATGCTGAGCCGTCGCGCATCCATCCCATCAACCACGAAGGCCGCTTCTTCAAGGTACCGGGCTTTCATTTGTGCGAGCCGTCGCCGCAGCGCACGCCGCTGCTCTACCAGGCCGGCACGTCGCCGCGCGGCACCCGGTTTGCGGCGCGCCATGCCGAGTGCACGTTCGTCAGTGGCCCCAGCCAGACCGTGGTGCGCAAGTATGCGGACGATTTGCGCGCCGCCGTGCGCGCGGCGGGTCGCGATGGCGACGACCTGAAAATCTACGCCCAGGCGCTGATCGTCACCGCGCCCACCGGGCACGAAGCGCGCGCCAAATACGAGGAGTACCTGGGCCACGTCGATATCGAGGCGGCGTTGGCGCTGCTGTCCGGCTGGACCGGCATCGATTTTTCCAGGTTCCCGCTCGACGCCACCGTCGAATACATCGATTCCGATGCGGGACGCTCGGCGCTCGCTTCGTTCAGCCAGGCCGACCCCACCCGCACCTGGACCGTGCGCGAAGCGGCGCAGTTCATCGGCCTCGGTGGCCGTGGTCCGGTGCTGGTGGGCGATCCGCGCCAGGTGGCGGACCAGTTGGAAGCATGGCAGGACGCCACCGGCATCGACGGTTTCAACCTGGCGTTTGCCGTGGCCCACGACAGCATGCGCGACGTGGTGGAACTGATCGTGCCCGAACTGCAGCGGCGCGGGCGGTATCGCACGACGTATGACGGCGGCACCCTGCGCGAGCAGGTGACCGGTGGCGGCGCGCGGCTGCCCGCGAGCCATGCGGCGCACTCGGTACGCATCTGACCCCAACGGTAGCTGCCAGATATTGCCAAACCGTCAAAACTGTCGCACACTGGCGCCTGCAAAATTTACCGGATCATCGACATGGCTATTCCTTCGCTGTCGGAGCTCGCTCCCCACGGCACGACGTTCGTGGCATTGACCATTGCTGCGGTATTGCTCACGCCCGGCCCCACCAATACGCTGCTGTTCATTGCCGGTAGCCGCGACGGCATCCGCCGTTCGCTGCCGCTGATCGCGGCCGAGTGGGTCGGCTATTTGATTTCAATCGGGGTGTGGTGTGCGTTCCTGGCGCTGGCGGCGGCCGTGGCGCCCGGTGCGCCGTCGGTGGCGCGTGGATGCGCCGCCGTGTATATCGCCTGGTCGGCCGTCAAACTGTGGCGCACGGCGCCGCAGGCGGGAGCTGCCGGCAGCAAGGGCATCGGCCCGCGCGACCTGTTCACGGTCACGCTGCTCAACCCCAAGGCCTTCTTTTTCGCCACCGTGGTATTCCCGCCGCTGGCGGCCGGCGCCGCCGAGATCGTGAAAGCGTACGCGATCTTCAGCGCCCTGCTGCTGCCGATTGCCGCGCTTTGGATTTCGATGGGCGCCGCCGTACTGGCCTACCCGAGCGCCACCCCGCGCCAGCCGATGGTGCACCGCATTGCATCGGTGGTGTTGTTCGGCTTTGCGGGGTCCATCTGCTATTCGCTCCTGATGCAATAAAGAAAAGGCATCAGACCGGCCGTGGCTAGGCGCGGCGACGACGGCAGTGTAACTGCACGACTAGGAGCTGCAACGACGCCATGGCAGGTCTGGTGCCTTTTCTAGTCGCTGCGCATTTGCGCCTGCGAGACATTGCTGTTCGGGGGGACGCTCTGCGTGAGCCACACATTGCCGCCAATGGTGGAACCGGCGCCGATGGTAATGCGGCCCAAAATCGTGGCGCCGGCGTAGATCACCACGTCGTCTTCCACCACCGGGTGGCGCGGCACGCCCTTGATCAATACGCCCTGATCGTCGGCCGGGAAGCGCTTGGCGCCGAGCGTGACGTGCTGGTACAGGCGCACCCGCTGGCCGAGGATGGCGGTCTCGCCGATCACCACACCCGTGCCATGGTCGATGAAGAAGCTGCCGCCGATCTGCGCGCCCGGGTGGATGTCGATCCCGGTCATCGAATGGCCGATATCGGAAATCAGCCGCGCCAGGAACGGCGAGCCGAGACGGTGCAGGCAGTGCGCCAGGCGGTAGTACAAAATCGCGATGGTACCCGGATAGCACAGCATGATTTCGGCCACCGACGTGGCGGCCGGGTCGCCGGAAAACGCCGCGTGGACGTCGGACACCAGCAGCGCGCGGATGGCGGGCAGGTTGGCCGCGAACTCGCGCGTGATCGTATGCGCCTGCTGGGTGAGCACGGCGTCGTCGGGCACTTCTTCCGTGGCCGAAAACTGCAGGCCGCGCCGCACCTGTTCCGTCAGGCGGTTGAGCGTGGTGTTGAGGGTATCGCCCACAAAATAGTCAATGCTCTCGTCGGTGAGGTTCGGGCGACCGTAGTGGGTGGGGAACAGCACTGCCGACAGGCCGTTGACGATAATCTGCAGCGCTTCGCGCGACGGCAGTTCGCGCACCCGGCCATGGTGGCGGATATTGTGGGTAGCCTCGCGTGAAACACGCAGTTGTTCGATCACGCTGGTGAGGTTCCAGTGCGACGGTTTGACGCCGGCGGCGTCGAAGGTATCAATTGTCATAAATTCAAATCGTAGTACGCCGATGGTGGAGCATACGCCACGCCCGGGGCGTGGCAAAGGAAGCAATTTGTCATCCGATATGCGCTGACCGCATATCGCGTAAAATGCCGGGTCCAACGAACAATACGCCTTTAATGAATATTTTGCTGACCGTACTGCTGGCGGGGCTGACCATGGTCGGCCCGCTGGCTATCGATACCTATTTGCCATCGTTCCCCGCCATCGGCGTGGCTTTCGACGCCAGTCCCATCCTGGTGCAGCAGACCCTGAGCATGTTCCTGTTCTGCTTTGCGTTCATGATGCTGTTTTATGGCACCCTGTCCGATTCGTTCGGCCGCCGCCCGGTGATCCTGGTGTCGCTGGTGCTGTACATTGCCGCATCGATCGGCGCCGCGCTGGCCCCATCGATCGGTGTGCTGCTGGCCTGCCGCATCGTGCAGGGCCTGGCGGCGGGCGCCGGCTCCGTTGTGGGCCGCGCCATCGTGCAGGACCGCTTCTCCGGGGCCGCCGCGCAAAAAATCCTGGCCCACATCATGATGGTGTTCGGCCTGGCGCCAGCGATTGCGCCCATCCTCGGTGGCTGGCTGCAGGTGAGCTATGGCTGGCGGTCGATCTTCTGGTTCCTGGCTGCCTTCGGCATCGTCATGTACTTCGCCGTGCAGCGCATGCTGCCGGAAAGCCTGGCCGCCCGTGATCGCCACCCGTTCCACCTGGGGGTGATCGCGCGCAATTACTGGAAGGTGCTGTGCCACCACCACTTTTTGCTGCTGGCGATCGCGGTGGGCATGAGCTTTGCGGGCGTGGCGCTGTACATCGGTTCGGCCGCATATTTTGTGATGAATATCCTGCACCTACCGGAAACGGCGTTTGCCTGGATGTTCGTGCCACTGATCAGCGGCATGGTCGTGGGTTCGGCGCTGTCGGGCAAATTCGCGCACAAGTTTGCGCGTAAAACGCAGGCGTGGCTGGGCTTTGCGGTGATGATTTCGGCGGGCGTGATCAACGTGGCGTACAACCTGTACTTCACGGCCGCCATTCCATGGGCCGTGCTGCCGCTGTTTATCTATTCGTTCGGGCTGTCGCTGTCGATGACGCCGATCACGCTGATGGCGCTCGAATACTTCCCGAACAATAGCGGGCTGGCGTCGTCGATGCAGTCGTTCATCCAGATGCTGCTGTTTGCGCTGGTATCGGGTCTGGTGGCGCCGCTGCTGTTCGACAGCGCCCTGAATCTGGCGTGGGGTGTGCTGGGCAGTTTGGTGGTGAGTCTGGCGGCGTGGTTGCTGGCGCAGACCGGCAAGCCGGTCGTGCATTAAGGCGTTATCCATGTACCGTTGGCCGTCGCGCGGTCATTCCCGCGAAGGCGGGAATCCAATTTGCACGCGTTATCGATAGCGCTCAAAAATTGGATCCCCGCCTGCGCGGGGATGACGGATCTAAGCTTATTGGCTTACGTTTTGGCGAGCAAATCGCATGGTAAGTTCAAGGCCAGGGCGCCGGCGTGACATCCACATACTGCGCCCCGCCCTGTTCCGGCTCGCGGTCTTCCGGCACTTTGCCGGGCGCCTGGGAAGGGTTGCGCAGACCGAGGATTTCCTTGCGGGCTTCCACGAAGTCGGCGCTGGTGAGCGGGTTTTCCTGGTCGGGCCAGTGTTCGGTGGCCCATTTTTGCAATTCTTCGAAGCGTTCCCACAGTTCGTTGATGAACTGGCGGCGCGATTGGTCATCGATCATATTACCTCCTTGATGTCGGTCCAGTGTGGGGCAAGCCGGCGCAGGCGTCGGTACGCAGCCGCACAAAAACCCATGCCCGGTTAGAATAGTCGCTTAATTTACCTGAATCATTGCCGATGCGCCTCACCCAATTTACAGATTACTCGCTGCGCACGCTGCTGTTTTTGAGCGCGAACCGCGACCGGCTGGTGACCATCCAGGACATCGCCGACCTGCATAACATCTCGAAAAACCACCTGATGAAGGTGGTGTACCAGCTCGGTCAGACGGGGCTGGTGGAGACGGTGCGCGGGCGTAACGGCGGGCTGCGGCTGGCCAAGGAACCGGGCGACATCAATATCGGCCAGCTGGTGCGCACCACCGAGACCGATTTCTTCATGGCCGAATGCTTCGATCGCGCCAGCGACACCTGCCCGATCACCAACGACTGCAAGCTCAAACACACGCTCAACGACGCTACCCGCGCATTCCTGGCGGTGCTCGACCAGCAAACGCTGGCCGACATGCTGCCGTCCGACCCGACGACATCGAGCAGCAAACCGGTGCGCATCATGCGTAACGCTGCGCGGAGCTAGCTGCATACACCCGCACTGCGAAGCCGGGGTCAGGCGGCGCGGGTCAGTTGCGGCAGCGACGCCATCAAGTCCGAAAACCGCTGGCCCTGGATCATCACGTGCTCGCGCAGCAGGCGCGCCGCCAGTTCGCCATCGCCGTCGATGATGGCCCGCACCACCGCATCATGCTCATGGTACGAATTGGCCAGCCGGTCGCGCACCCGCAATTGCAAGCGGCGATAGGGCCGCAGGCGCCGGTACAGGTTGCGCGTCTGCTCGATCAGGAACTGGTTGTGGGTGCCGGCGTAAATCGCCTCGTGAAAAATCTCGTTCTTGTAATAGTAGTCGTCGGGCTCCTGCGCCGTCATCGCGGCCTCGCACGCCTGGTGCGCGGCCAGTAACGCCTGCTGCTCTTCGACCGTCATGCGCCGAGCGGCCAAGCGTCCGCACGTCGATTCCAGTTCCGACATCACCTCGAACATCTCCACCAGCTGCTGCGGTCCCAGTTCGGCCACGATGGCGCCCCGGCGCGGCCGGATCACCACCAGTCCCATCGACGATAGCTGGATCAGCGTTTCGCGGATGGGCGTGCGCGAGACGCCGAAGCGCGCGGCCAGCTCGGTTTCATCGAGATGCTGGCCCGGTTTCAGGTCGCCGACGGCGATCATTTCTTCGATCTGCTCGCGCAGCGTGGCGGCGTGTGTGGTCATGGTGCGGTTCCCGTTCTGCATATTTCAGACTGCATTATATGTCGCGATAACCCTTGACACTGTATTCAATGCGTATATTCTTGTATACAAAAAACAGCATATTGCATATAAACGCAATCGAGACAACTCTATCCTTGGAGAAAAATATGAACGCTAATAATCACCACCTCGCCCGCAGGGCTGCCCTCACCAGCATTGCCGGCTTCGCTGCCATGGCCGCCAGTTCGGTGCTGCCGTCGCTGGCCTGGGCGCAAACCACGCTGAAGATTTCGCACCAGTTCCCCGGCGGGACCGTCAACGAGGGCGACTTCCGCGACCGCATGACGCGCATGTTCGCCGCCGAAGTGGAAAAGCGGTCCAAGGGCGCGCTGAAGTTCGCGATCTATCCCGGTTCCTCGCTGATGAAGACCAATGCCCAGTTCTCGGCCATGCGCAAGGGCGCGCTCGATCTGTCGCTGGTGCCGCTGTCGTACGCGGGTGGCGAAGTACCGGAAGTGAATATCGGCCTGATGCCGGGACTGGTCACCTCCTACGAGCAGGCATACGGCTGGAAAAACGCGGAAGTGGGCAAGGAATTGAGCCGCATCCTGTACGACAAAGGCATCGTGCTGGTGAGCTGGATCTGGCAGGCGGGCGGCATCGCTTCGCGCACCAAACCGGTGATCGATCCTGAAGATGCGCGCGGCCTGAAGATCCGTGGCGGCTCGCGCGAGATGGACCTGATTTTAAAGGCCACCGGCGCCGCCGTGGTCTCGCTCCCATCGAATGAAATTTATGCCGCCATGCAGACCGGCGCCATGGAAGCGGCGCTCACGTCCTCCACGTCGCTGATCTCGTTCCGGCTGGAGGAAGTATCGAAGGCGCTCACCACCGGCCGCGCCGGCGCCTACTGGTTCATGTTCGAGCCGTTGATGATGTCGCGCGCGATCTTCGACCGCCTGCCCAAGGACCAGCAGCAGCTGATCCTCACCGTCGGCGCGGAGCTCGAAGCGTTCGGCCTGAAATCCGCCAAGGCCGACGATATCGCCGTGGCCACGGTGTACCAGAAGGCCGGCGCCAAGGTGGCCGACCTGAATCCGGGCGCGCTGAAAAAATGGCAGGACATCGCCCGCACCACGGCGTGGAAGGACTACGGCGAGAAGAACGAGAATTGCGCCAAGCTGCTCAAACTGGCGGAGAAAACGCTATGAGCCACGGCTTCGAACTGGAACCGGCGCGCGGGCCCGCGCCGCCCGACAACGCCATGGTGGCCGCAGCCATGGCCGCGCTGGACCGGCTCAATCGGGGCCTGATGTTCGTCTCGATGATCGCGCTGGTGCTCACCGCGTTCGTGCTCACCTACTCGGTGGTGTCGCGCTACTTCTTCCACGCGCCCACCGACTGGCAGGACGAAGCCTCCGTGTTCATGCTGGTGGGCGTGACGTTCTTCTGCACCGCTTTCGTGCAGTCGCACCGCGGCCATATCGGCATCGAAGCGATTGCCTCGCTGCTGCCGCGCCGCGTGAATGCCGCCCGTCTGCTGCTGGTCGACGTGCTGTCGGCCGTGTTCTGCAGCTTCTTCGCCTGGAAGTCGTGGACGCTGTTCCATGAAGCGTGGGCGGACGGCCAGACCACGTCGTCCACGTTTGCCCCGCCCTTGTGGATACCGTATTCGATGATGGCCGCCGGCATGACCCTGCTGGCCCTGCAAATCGTGCTGCAAACCGCCGCGCGCTTGACCAACAAGGAGCGCGCGCAATGAGCGACCTCACGCTGGGCGCCCTGTACGGCGCCGTCACACTGGTGGTGATGTTCTCCGGGATGCCGATCGCCTTTGCCTTGGGCGTGGTGGCCACCGGCTTCATGTACTTCTGCATGCCGTCGTCGTCGCTCGATACCATCACCCAGAACGTGTACGAGGAAATGGCGTCGATCACGCTACTGTCGATTCCCCTGTTCATTTTGAAGGGGGCTGCCATCGGCAAGTCGCCGGCCGGCAAGGATTTGTACTCGGCCATCCACACGTGGATGCACAAGATCCCCGGCGGCCTCGGTATTGCCAACGTGTTTGCGTGCGCGCTGTTCGCGGCCATGGCCGGCTCGTCTCCTGCCACCTGCTCGGCCATCGGTTCGGCCGGCATTCCGGAAATGCGCCGCCGCGGCTACTCGCCCGGTTTTGCGGCCGGCATCATCGCTGCCGGCGGCACGCTGGGGATTTTGCTGCCGCCATCGATCACGATGATCCTGTACGCGGTGGCCGCCGAGCAGTCGCTGGGCCGCCTGTTCCTGGCCGGGATCGGCCCCGGCGTGCTGCTGGTGCTGCTGTTCGCCGGTTACGCCATGTACCGGGCCCGCAAGGAATACAGGCTGGCGCTGGACATCTACGCAAACGGCGGCGCCAAGTCGGCTTACCTGGAAGACGAGCATTTCACGCTGCGCCAAAAGGTGGAAATGCTGCCGCGCGTGCTGCCGTTCATCGTGCTCCTGATCGGCGTGATGGTAGCGCTGTACGGCGGCTTTGCCACGCCGTCGGAAACCGCCGGTCTCGGTGCGCTGCTGGCGCTGGTGCTGCTGGCCGTGATCTACGGCGTGTGGAAGCCGAAGGACCTGTCACCGATTCTCAGCTCCTCGATCAAGGAATCGACCATGCTGCTGCTGATCATCGGCATGTCGCTGCTGTATTCCTACGTAATGAGCTACCTGCACATCAGCCAGTCCGCCGCCAACTGGGTGGTGGAACTGCACCTGTCCAAGTGGCTGCTGCTCACGGTGATCCTGCTGATGGTGGTGGTGTTCGGCTTCTTCCTGCCGCCAGTTTCGATTATCCTGATGACCGCGCCCATCATCCTGCCGCCGCTGAAAGACGCCGGTTTCGATCTGATCTGGTTCGGCATCGTCATGACGGTGGTGATGGAAATGGGCCTGATCCACCCGCCGGTGGGCCTGAATATATTCGTTATCAAGAACATCGCGCCAGACATACCGCTCAAGGATGTGATCTGGGGCGTGTTCCCCTTCCTGTTGTTGATGCTGGTGGCAGTGGTGTTGTTATGCCTGTTCCCCGCCATCGCCACGGGCCTGCCGGATATGATTATGGGAGCTAAGTAAATGACAGTCGCCGCATGGAACACACTGCAGCAGAACCGGGCCGCGCGCCTCATCAGGGCCGGGCGCGAGTTGGGCAGCGACCTCGCGGGCAAAACCCTGCCGGCCGCGCGCGTGGCCGACCTGCTGCACGCGGTGATCGAGTGCGGCGACCGGGTTTGCCTCGAAGGGAACAACCAGAAGCAGGCCGACTTTCTCGGCCACGCGCTGGCCAACCTGGACCCGGCGCGCGTCAACGACCTGCACATGCTGCAGTCGGTACTGGCGCTGCCGTCGCACCTCGACGTGTTCGAGCGCGGCGTCGCGTCCAGGCTCGATTTTTCGTTTTCCGGTCCGCAGGCGGCGCGCGTGGCGCGGCTCGCTGCCGCCGGCAAGCTGAATATCGGCGCCATCCACACGTACCTGGAGCTGTTCAGCCGCTACTTCATCGACCTGCCGCCGCGCGTGTGCCTGATCGCGGCGGAAGCGGCAGACCGCCATGGCAACTTGTACACGGGACCGAACACGGAAGATACGCCGGCCATCGTGGAAGCCACCGCGTTTAAAAATGGCATCGTGATCGTGCAGGTCAACCGCATCGTGGACCAGGTGCCGCGCGTGGACGTGCCGGGCGACTGGGTCGATTTCGTGGTGCAGTCGCCGCGCCCCTATTACATCGAACCGCTGTTCACCCGCGATCCGGCGCAGATTTCGGAAATCCAGGTGCTGATGGCGATGATGGCCATCAAGGGCATCTACGCCGAATACGAGGTGCAGCGGCTCAATCACGGCATCGGCTTCGACACCGCCGCCATCGAACTGCTGCTGCCCACTTACGCCGAGTCGCTGGGCTTGCGCGGCAAGATCGGCAAGCACTGGGCGCTCAATCCCCATCCGGCGCTGATTCCCGCCATCGAAGCGGGCTTCGTGCGGTCGATCCATTCGTTCGGCTCGGAGCTGGGCATGGAAGACTATATCCACGCGCGGCCCGACGTGTTTGCCATCGGCCCGGACGGCACCATGCGCAGCAACCGCGCCATGTGCCAGGCGGCCGGTCACTATGCGTGCGACATGTTCATCGGCTCCACGCTGCAGATCGATTTGCAGGGCAATTCGTCCACCGCCACGGCCGGCCGCATTTCCGGCTTCGGCGGCGCGTCCAATATGGGGGCGGATGCGCGCGGGCGGCGCCATGCCAGCCCGGCGTGGCTCAAGGCCGGCGAGCAGGCGCGCGCGGGCCGCAACACCATCCCGCGCGGCCAGAAGCTGGTGGTGCAGATCGTGGAAACCTTCCGCGAACATATGCAGCCGGCATTCGTGGAACGGCTCGACGCGTGGGAGCTGATGGAGCAGGCCAAGATGGCGATTCCGCCGGTGATGATCTACGGCGACGACGTCACCCATATCCTGACCGAGGAGGGCATCGCCAACCTGCTGCTGTGCCGCACCGACGAGGAGCGCGAACAGGCGATACGGGGCGTGGCCGGCTACACGCCGGTGGGACTGGGGCGCGACGCGCGCATGGTGGAGAATTTGCGCGACCGTGGCATCATCGTCCGCGCCGAAGACCTGGGCATCGACAAGCGCCTTGCCACGCGCGACCTGCTGGCGGCCCGCAACATGAAAGACCTGGTGCGCGCATCGGGCGGACTGTATCTGCCGCCCAAGCGTTTCCGGAACTGGTAAAGGAACATAATGGAAACCCTGAATTACCGCTTTGAACACGGCACCCGCCGGCTCCAGAGCACACCGCAAGTGGTGGGCGTGGTTGGCTCGGGCAACTTGGAAGTATTGATCGAACCGGCCGCGCTCGATGGCGCCTGCACCATTGCGATTACCACGGCCGCTGTGGGCTTCGGCCCGATCTGGCAAGCCGTGATGCGCGACTTTCACCAACGCTGGCTGCTGGCCGATACCCGCATTTCGATCAATGACATGGGCGCCACGCCAGCGGTGGTGAGTCTGCGCCTCGACCAGGCCGTGCAAACCATGCTGGGAGACGCCTCATGAACGCGCACACCATCAGCTACCAGGAATCGACCGCGCGCGAGCGACTGCAACGGCTGTTCGACCCTGGCAGCTTCGAGGAATTCCTGCCGCCGTCCGAACGGGTGGTCAGCCCCCACCTGGGCCAGTTGAACGCGCCGGTGGCGTTCGACGATGGCGTGGCCGTGGGCCGCGCGCGACTGCATGGCGTGCAGGTGTACACCGCGGCCCAGGAGGGAGGCTTCATGGGCGGCGCCGTTGGCGAGGTGCACGGCGCCAAGCTGGTAGGACTGCTGCGCCGCGCGGTGCTTGATCGCGTGGCCGCTGTCGTGCTGCTGGTGGAATCGGGCGGCGTGCGGCTGCATGAAGCCAATGCCGGGTTGATCGCGGTATCGGAAGTGATGCGCGCCCTGCTTGACGCGCGCGCTGCGGGCGTGCCGGTGGTCGTGCTGGTGGGCGGCGCCAATGGTGCGTTCGGCGGCATGGGCATCGTGGCCCGCTGCGCCAACGTGGTGATCATGTCGGAAGAAGGCCGCTTGGCCATGTCCGGTCCCGAGGTGATCGAAACGGCCAGCGGCGTGGAGGAATTCGACAGCCGCGACCGCGCGCTGGTGTGGCGCACCACGGGCGGCAAGCACCGCTACCTGCTCGGTGACTGCCAGCAGATCGTGGCCGACGACATGGCGGCGTTCCGCGCCGCTGCCCACGCGGCTGTCACCGGGTTATCGACCGCACCGGCCGCACTTACGCTGGAAGCACTCACCGCCGAACAGGAACTGCTGGAACAACGGCTGGCGCGCTTCGGCGCCATGAACGAACCGGTGGACATCTGGACCGCGCTGGGCGTACCCGATGCTGCCAACGTGCCGATGCTGGGTACAGACGAATTTATCGCGGTGGCAGCCGACCACCGCCAGGGAGCTTAGGATGGACTGGAAAACACTGGCCAATACACTGTTCCCGCAAGGGCATGCCATTGTCGATCGCGACGATTTCCTGAGCGGCGAGGCACAGATGGACGGACAAACCATCGCCATAATCGGCACCACGGGCCACACACCCATCGGCGTGGAAATCGCGCTGGCGCAGGCCAAGGCGATCCTGCACACAGTGCGCACGGCGCCCGGTCGGGCGATCCTGATGCTGATCGACACCCAGGGCCAGCGCCTGCGCCACCGCGACGAAATGTTGGGCATCAACAGCTACATGGCCCACCTGGGTAAATGCGTGGACCTGGCGCGGCGTAACGGCCACACCATCATCGGCCTGGTGTACGACCAGGCGCTGTCCGGCGGTTTTATTACCAGCGGCCTGATGGCCGACGCCTGCTACGCCTTGCCCGACGCGACCATCCGCGTCATGGGCCTGCCCGCGATGGCGCGCATTACCAAGGTGCCGGAAGAACGGTTGACGGAACTGGCGCAGAGCAACCCGGTCTTCGCACCGGGGCCGGAAAATTACTGGCGCATGGGCGGCGTGCAGGCGATCTGGCACGACGATCTGGCAGCGCAGTTGCAGGCGGCATTGGCGCAACCGCTTGCGGGAGACCAGCGCAGCGCCCTGGGACTGGCGCGCGGTGGGCGCCGGATGGCGCAACCGGTGACCGAGGCTGTCGCTACCGGCACGCCATTGCAGCATCATGATGGCTGACATGGAGTTCGAACGCCATACGCTGGTGTGGCTGGCCGCTCCGGGCTGGGAAGCGGCGCGTGCAGCCGCACCGCCAGCGCACCACCCGGCGTTGTCCATGTGGCAGCAGCATGACTGGCCGGCCGTTGTACGGCGCACGGACGTCGATACGGCGCCGCACCAGCTGGATCTGGGCTTGCCGCTGCCACCCGATGCCGTCACCGGCAACAAGCTGCGCATCGCCCTGCGGGTGTCGCGCGAGCATGTCGACCGCAGCGCGAAGCCGCTGGCGCTGGCCGCAGCCAGCCACGCGGCCGGCCCGTGGCGCGCGCAGCTGGACCTGCTGCGCCACGATGCAGGAGCGTGCGATCTGCGCCTGTTTGGCTCGCTCGCCATGCAGGCAGTGACCGGCCTGCCCTACGTGCGCCCCACGTCCGACATCGACCTGGTGCTGCGCCCCGCCAGCCAGCGCCAGCTTGATTCCGTCCTCGCGCTGCTGGCCCACCACGCCGAGGCGCTGCCGCTCGACGGCGAGATCGTCTTTCCCGGCGGGCGGGCGGTGGCATGGAAGGAGTGGCTGCACGCGCGGACGAACGGGGCCAAGGTACTGGTCAAACAGCTGGACCGCGTGAGTCTGCAAAACACTGCACTGTTATGGGAGGCGCTGCCGCCATGAGGCACTACCCCCCCCTGCGCACCGGCGCGCGGCCAGCCGCCGCACGCACAGCGCTCACGCGGCAAACCCCGCAAACGCCGCAGCCGCGCTTCGCTGCGACCGTAGCCCGCCTGGCCGTCGCCAGCCTGTACGCGGAACTGTGCCTGTATCCGAAACCAGGACTGGTATCGCCGTTCGATACGGGCAGCCACACCGACATGGACGCCACCACCTTCATGCGCAGCTTGTTCGCCCTGCGTCACTACTTCAAGCAGACTTGCTGCGCCGGACTGCGCGATGCGCCGTTCGCCGAACTGAAACAGCTGGGCATTGACGCCGAAACGGCCATGCTCAAGGCCACGCGCGGCATCAACACGCACCGTGGCGCCATCTTCAGCCTCGGCATGCTGTGCGCCGCCGCCGGCCAGCTGCAAGCCCATGGCTTGCCGTTCACCCCGTCCGCACTGCGCGCCGCCATGCTGGCCCGTTGGGGCGATGCATTGGCGCTGCATGCCGCACCACCGGCCAGCGACAGCAACGGCCTGCGGGTGGCACGCCGCTACGCCGCCAGCGGCGCGCGCGAAGAAGGTGCGTTGGGGCTGCCCTCCGTATTCGACATCGGCGTGCCCGCCCTGCTTGCCGCGCGTGCGCGCGGTGCTTCGCCGGACATGGCGCGCACCGATGCGCTGTTCGCGCTGATGGCCCACATCAGCGACAGCAACGTTTATCACCGCGCCGGCCCGGCAGGCGCGCAGACGGTCCGAGAGCACGCACGGCGCTTCCTGGACCAGGGCGGCACGGCCAATACCAACTGGCGCGCCAGCGCACTGGCCAGCCACCAGGAGTTCGTGGTCAAACGCCTGTCGCCGGGCGGCGCAGCCGATCTGCTGGCCGCAAGCTGCCTGGCAATTGCCATCTCCCACTTGAGCGAGCGGCCGATCCACAAAAGCAATCCGCCATGACCCGCAACTACGCGACTTCTTCCGGCTTCCTGCTGCTATGTCCCGGCCAGGGCGCACAGCACAGCGCCATGTTCGACCTGGCCCGCAGCCATCCGCAGGCGAACGCCCTGCTCGCACGCCTGGCCCCCGCCCTGCCCGCACTCGACGGCGACCTGTTTGCCAACCGCGCCGCGCAGCCTCTGGTCGCAGCTGCCACGCTGGCAACGTGGGAAGCGCTGCGGGCGGCCGCACCGCCACCGGCGCTGGTAGCGGGCTACAGCATCGGCGAACTGGCAGCCTATGGCGTGGCCGGCGCCTTCGGCGCCGAGCAGACCGTGGCCCTGTCCCACCTGCGCGCGCAAGCGATGGACGATTGCCTGATCGACCATCCGGGCCAGGCACTGGTTGCCATGTCCGGTTTGCTGGTGCAGCAGGCAATCGCCGTGGCGGCGACGCACGGTTTCGTGCTGAGCATCGAGACCGGCGACGACAGCTGCATCGCGGGCGGTCCGGCAGACCAGGCGGACGAGTTGGCGCAGGCAGCGATGGCCGCCGGCGGCCGCGCCACCCGGCTGCCCGTCACGGTCGCGTCGCATACCCCGTATATGGCGGGCGCGGTGCAGCCTTTTGCGCAGGCGCTGGAACAGCAGGATTTCAGTCCCATGAGCGCACCGGTGCTGGCCGGCATCAGCGCTATCGCGATCAATGATAAGCCGCGCGCCGTCGATCAGCTGTCGCGCCAGCTGGCGCAGCCGATACGCTGGGCGGCCTGCATGGATGCCTGCGCCGAGGCCGGTATTACGTACGCGCTGGAACTGGGACCGGGCAACGCTTTGTCGCGCATGCTGCAAGCGCGCCACCCGCACATTAATACGCGCTCGGTGGCGGACTTCCGCACGCTGGACGGCATCCAGAAATGGCTGGCGCGCGCGGCGAACGAACACCTTTGTGCCAGCTATTGATCACGGCTGCCGGCCGGCGCGAAACGCCTAGCGATTGTTCTGGTTAGCCCATGCCACGATGTTCTGCGCATCCATCGCCCCCGGTTGACGCGCGATTTCGCGACCACCCTTGAACAAGGCCAGCGTTGGAATACTGCGGATGGCAAACCGCGCCGCCAGATCCTGCGCTTCTTCCGTATTGACCTTGACCACGCGGAAATGCGGCTCGAGCCTGGCTGTGGCCTGCGTGTAGAACGGCGCCATGGTCCGGCAAGGTCCGCACCACGGCGCCCAGAAATCGACCAGCACGGGTATGTCGTTGCGCTCGATATGCTTGAGAAAGCGCGCGCTCGCCAGATCGACCGGCTGGCCGGGGAACAACGGCTTCTGGCATTTTCCGCATACCGGCTCCGCCGCCAGCTTGGCAGCGGGCAGCCGGTTGACAGCGTCGCAATGTGGACAAACGATGTGCAGCGAGTCGGGCTGGGCGGTGTTGGTATTCGTCATGTTCTATCTCCGGGACAACAAGCCCCGATGATAATGCATCGACGAAAATGCTGGCGTCTGTCTCTGGAGGGAGACGCTGACGCCGTGCTCAAGGCTCCTTGCGCACACCGGTTTGCTTGCCGGCCTGGCTGGCAGCTTGGGCAGCTTGGGCAGCTTGGGCAGCTTGGGCAGCTTGGGTTGCTTGCGCAGACTGCGCGGCAGACTGCGCCGCCGTGGACTGGCCCGGCGCGGTGCGCGCATCGTGGTCGTGGCCGTCCTGCCACTGCCGTGCGCCATTGGCAAACTGGCGGAACGGATCGGAAAATTTTTCCACAGCAGCCTGCTGCGCCCGTAACGCCCGCTCCGCTTCGTCCTGCGTGGTGCGTGATACTTCCTCGGCCAGCGCCTTGGCCGTGCGGCTGGTACTTTCCACGTGTTCTTCCGCCACCTTCGACAGCTCGACCTGGGTATCGGCAGCGATGCGCGTGAGATGCTGCTGGTAGGCGCGCAGCTTGTCGGTGGCGGGTTGGGCGCGCTGGGCCGCGGCGGACAGCGCCTCGGTGGGACGGTTGGCAGTCATCAGCTCGTGACTGGTGTGCGCCGCCTCTTCCATCATGGTTTGCACCAACTGGAGGTTCAGGTCGCTAAATTGCTGCGCGGTGCGAAACATCGACCGCGACATGTCGTTAAAAAAAGCCAGGTGCGCATCGAGATGCGTCTTGGCGGCCGGGGTGACGGCGGGGGTGTAGGAAAACATTGAGATTACCTCCGGAAACAGATCGCTGGTGGGGTAGGAAACGCGATGAAAATCGGACCGTGAACGCCCGGCGTCCTCGGTGCGAACACCAAGGCTACGTGAGCAACCCGCACCATCCATGATCTGGATCAAAGGTGTACCGCGACGGCTTACCAGAACAATACGGCCGCCTTTTGCACGGTAATCCACACGCCGATTGCCAGCGGTATGCCCACCGCCAGCCACGCACCGGCCACCAGTACCGGGCTGGTTGCCCCCCGCGCAGCGCCAGCCACCTGGGTGGCGGCGGCAGCGACCGCTTCGCGCTCGTGCGCCAGGCGCTTTTCCACGGCCAGTTCGGCGTCGGTCATGAAGTATTTGGCCGCCAGCGGACGTACCATCAGGTTGCACAGCAGCCCGACCAGCAACAGCCCTGCCAGCACATACATGGTGACGTCGTAGGCCTCGGCCCGGGGTACGCCGGCGGCGATCTGGTACTCGCGCACGTAGCCGATCAGGATCGGTCCGAACACGCCGGCCGCCGCCCAGGCAGTCAGCAGACGGCCATGGATGGCGCCCACCATCTGGGTACCGAACAGGTCGGCCAGGTAGGCCGGCACGGTGGCGAAACCGCCGCCGTACATCGACAGGATGACGCAGAAGAAGCCGACGAACAACGCCATGTGGCCGTTGTGCGCCATGGTGGGAATCGAGCCGTACAACGCGAATCCCAGTACGAAGAAAATGCCGTACGTGGTCTTGCGGCCCAAAACGTCCGAGCACGACGCCCACACGAAGCGGCCGCCGATATTAAACAGCGACAGCAGGCCCGTGAAGCCGGCAGCAATTGCCGCGATCTGGCTCTTCTGCAGCAGCGTGAGGTCGTTGAAAGCGGTGCCCACGCCCAGCAGCTGGCCGCCGAAGATCTCCTGCAACAGCGGCGACGCCATGCCGAGGATGCCGATACCGGCGGTGACGTTCAGGCACAGCACCAGCCAGATCAGCCAGAACTGCGGAATGCCCCACACCCGGCTCGCATGCACGTGGCGCGTGGTGATCATGGCGTTGCTGTTGACTGGCGGCGGTTTCCAGCCGTCCGGTTTCCAGCCGCCAGCCGGCACCCGGTAGGCCAGCGCACCGGCCATCATGAACACGAAATAAATCGCCGCCATGACCAGAAAGGTCTGCCACACGCCCACCGATGTCGCGGTGGCGAAATGCTGCATCAGCATATCGGCCAGCGGCGCACCGATCATGGCGCCGCCGCCAAAGCCCATGATGGCCATGCCGGTAGCCATGCCGCGCCGGTCGGGGAACCATTTGATCAGCGTGGATACGGGCGAGATGTAACCGAGTCCGAGGCCGATACCGCCGATCACGCCGGACCCGAGCCACATCAGCCAGATCTGGTGCTGGTACACGCCCAGCGCCGAGATCACCAGGCCGCCGCACCAGCACACGGCAGCCACCACGCCTGCCTTGCGCGGGCCCGCATGTTCGAGCCAGCCGCCGAACAGCCACGCCGCCAGGCCCAAAAATACGAAGAACATGGTGTACATCCAGCCCAGCATCGAGATCGGCCAGTCGCAACTGCTCGAGACAATGCGCTCGAACAGGCCCAGGCCGGCGCCGCACGCCAGCGCTTCCTGCCCGCCCAGCGCGCGCGACAGCGGCAACCAGAACACGGAGAAACCGTAGGCCATGCCGATACACAGGTGGATCGCCAGCGCCGCTGGGGGCACGAGCCAGCGGTTGAAGCCGGGGCCGGCAATCGTGCGCTCCTTCTCGAGAAAATCAAACAACGCCATGCGCAGTGCCACTCCCTTTAATCTATATTTCTTAACAACAACAAGAGGCGGGAGAGTAGCACAAAGTAAAGGCTGGATCTATATCAGAATTCCAACACTGTGGAAGTCCGGCATGGCGCACAATTAATATTGGCAAATGCTATACAAAACAACAACTTACCAAAGTTTACGGTACAATGGATTTATTGCCTTATGGAATTAAACAGGAGTTCGATGATGGCCATGTCACCTCTTAGTACTGCCGCCAGCGGCGTTACCGCCGGCCTCAGCGCGCTATCCAATAGCGCCCATTCGATTGCCAACACGTCCACGCGCGGCTTCCAGCCGGCGCAGGCCAACTTCAGCGAGTCGGCGCCGGCCGGCACCGGTGTGTCGATTTCATTCCAGGGGCAGCAGCTGGCAGCGGGCAGCCTGCCCAGCGGCACCAACCTCGAGTCGGAAATTACCAACTCGCTGGTGTACAAGGCGCAGACGCAGGCATCCTTGGCAATGCTGAAAACCTCGGACGAAACCATCGGTTCGCTCATCAACATCAAGGCCTGACCGGGTTGACAGATCGGCGCCGGGCCGTCACATTGGCCGCCTTTTCCAACGCAGCCCGGCCAGATGAACCAGATCGACCCCACCACCCTGCTGGCCACGCTGCCGGCGCGCCTTGGCAGCATCGTGCGCCACTGGGCGCAGCACGCGCCCCACTCCCCTGCCCTGCATGACGGCCGGCGCCACTGGACCTACGCCCAGCTGGCGGCGGCAATCGACCACACGGCAACCTCGCTGCGGCAACTGGACCTGCGCGCCGGCGACCGCCTGATGGTGGTCGGCGAAAACTGCATCGCCCAGGTGGCCCTGACGTTTGCCGCCGCCGATCTCGATGCCTGGATCGTCCACGTGAACGGCCGCCTGTCGGCGCCCGAGGTGGACCAGATCCGGACGCACTGCGGCGCGCGGCGCGTGATCTACACCAGCAACCCGTCGTGCGCCCTCTCGCCGGAAACCGCCGCCCACGGCGTGCGTCATGCCGCCGTGACGGCCGATTCGCCGTTCGGCCCGTGGATGGTCGGCGCGCTCAATGATGACTGCGGGCCCGAACCGGTACATGCGGCGTCGGACCGGCAGGTGGCGGCGCTGGTCTACACCACCGGCACCACCAGCACCACCGGCCAGCCCAAGGGCGTGATGCTCAGTCACCGCAACCTGCTGTTCATTGCCGCCGTCTCCAGCACCCTGCGCGGCCTCACACCCGACGACCGTGCCTGGGGCGTGCTGCCGATCACGCACGTGTATGGCATGACGTCGGTGATGCTGGGCACCCTGTATGCCGGCGCATGCCTGTACCTGTGCCCGCGCTTCACGGTCGATGCGCTGCTGGCGGCGCTGCGCGACCACCGACTGACCATCGTGCAGGGCGTGCCGGCCATGTATGCGCGGCTGCTGGAAAAACTGGGCGGCGCCGCTGCCGCGCTGCCCAACCGCCTGCGCTTTGCCTACGCTGGCGGCTCGCCGCTGTCGCCCACGCTCAAAGCGCAGGTGGAGCGCCTGCTGGGCGTGCCGCTGCATAACGGCTACGGCTTGACCGAGACGTCGCCCACGGTCAGCCAGACCCGCCTCGACCAGCCGCGCAACGACACGTCGGTTGGCCCCGCGATACCCGGCGTGGAGGTGCGCCTGGTCGATGCGCACGGCGTGGATGCAGCGCCCGACACCGATGGCGAACTATGGGTGCGCGGCCCGAACGTCATGCTCGGTTATTACCGTGAGCCGGCGCTGACGGCAGCAGCGATGCGGAACGACGGCTGGCTCAATACCGGCGACATGGCGCGGCGCGATGCCGGCGGCGCGCTGTTCATCGTCGGCCGTACCAGGGAGTTGATCATCCGCTCCGGCTTCAACGTCTATCCACTGGAAGTGGAGACTATCCTTAACGCTCACCCGGGCGTCACCCAATCGGCGGTGGTGGGCCGCGCACGTCTGGACGGCGACGAGGAAGTCGTCGCGTATATCGAAGCGGATGCGCATCACCCGGCCACCGTTGAAGCATTACATGGTTACCTGGCACAGCACCTGGCCCCGTACAAACGCCCGGCCGACATCATCGTGCTGGCGGCGCTGCCCGCTGCGGCCACCGGCAAGATCCTCAAGGGGCAGTTGAAGGCGCTGGCGAACCGGGCGCCCGGGTCGAACCAGGCAAGCGAATAGCGGCGGAAAAATCGGGCGCCTGGCCGGCAGCGCGGGCGCGCGCCGTGATGTGCGCGGCCTCGCGCAGCGCGGCGAAATTCTGCGGCCCGGCCAGCACGCCCAGGTCGAACAGGTAGCGGTCCAGGTAGCCCGATGCCAGCAGCCGCCAGTCCACCGGCAGTGCCGTGTCGCTCAAATTCTCGATCCGGCGCGCCATCTCGAACACGATGGTGGTGCAGTTGGCGGTGAGCGTGTTGTAGAAGCGCGGCGTGCGCTTGAGCTGCGCGCCCTCGTCCAGGTACGACAGGAACAGCGAGCGCATGGTTTTCTGCGGCATCTGCAAACGATATAAATACATGTCTTCGCCGCGCGCGTTGGTGCGCACGCGCAGGATGTCG